>Ga0182739_1000335_pt1 | contig 69165 bp, 63 predicted proteins | sample eDN5th30CBELigBY_FD_128873 | JGI IMG/M metagenome (GOLD analysis project Ga0182739, IMG submission 128873) | Enriched backyard soil microbial communities from Emeryville, California, USA - eDNA 5th pass 30_C BE-Lig BY (version 2) (version 2) | ecosystem: Environmental > Terrestrial > Soil >... | reverse complement strand
TTGGAGGCGGGGGCGGTCTCCTACCGCGAGCTGGTCGCGCGCATCGCCCGGAACCGGGAGGAGCGGGGCATGAGCCCGGCCGCCGCGGCAGTGCCCAGGGCCTCCGTGTACGACGTGTTCCGGGCTGGTCGCAAGCGCGTCAACCCTGATCTGGTCGGCGAGATCGTCCTGGCGCTGGGCTGCAGTGAGGACGAGGCCGCCGCCTGGCGTCGGCGAGCCGCCGTGGCCAGGCAGGAGTCCGTCCGAAGCACCGGGGATCGTCCGGATGCGCTCGCGCGAGGCCGGAACGGAGCGCTGGCCGTGCTGCTCTGCGTCGCCGCGGTGGGACTGAGCCTGTGCCTGAACTACAGCGTCAGCGCCCTCGGCGTCCCGCTCTACCTGGACATGCTCGGCACCGCCGTCGTCGCCTTCGCCTTCGGCCCATGGGCGGGCGCGGTGGTGGGCGTCGCCACGAACGTCGTCGGCAACCTGATGCATGCGGACTTCTCCGGCTGGGGCTTCGCGTTCGTGCAGATAGCGGGCGCCCTGATCTGGGGCTACGGCTTCCGACGCTGGTTCGGTCGGGGCCCCTGGCGCTTCCTGTACCTCAACGTCCTGGTCGCGGTCGCCTGCTCCCTGGTCGCCGTGCTGGTGATCGTCGTGTTCTTCGGAGGCGTCAGCACCCACTCCCTCGTCGCCGCGATCACGGATGCCGCGCAGCAGCTCGGCACGGGGCTCATCGGTGCTCTCTTCTCGGTGAACATGCTCATCTCTCTCGCGGACAAGCTCATCTCGGGCTACCTTGCCCTGCTCCTGGTCGTACTGCTCGCCCGCTACGGGTTCGCCGTGGCCGGTGATGTCCGGGCTCGTCTGGGAATGGTCGTGCCCCGGCTGCGGGCCTGAGCCTCGGTCCTAGCGTCGTAGTTGACTTGCCCAGCGCCTGACCGCCTCATCTGGGCTCAGGCGCCCTCGACCGGAGAGCTTCGCGATGTCCAGAACTGTCCACGACCCGATCCACTCGGCGCCGGAGCCGGCAGCGAGTGCCGACCCGCGCGAAACCGTGTCGGGCCCGTCCGCGGCCGAGACTCCCGAGGTCCCGCGACGCCGTCGCCTCGGCAAGCGCGCCGTCATCCTGGTCGTCGCCGCGGTCGCCACCGTCGTGCTCGCCACGACCGGCTGGCTGGTCTATACGAGCGTCAAGCACGCCAACGATCTGGCTGCGGCGCAGCAGGCCTATGCGGCCTCGCTCGAGGGCCTGAATGCGGCGCAGCAGGGGGCCGATGAAGCCGCCGCGGCACTCGCCGCGGCCTCACGCGCCCTCACGGGACACCTTGCCGTGGCCGAGGACCTCGCCACCAGGCTCGGCGACGGCACGGAGGCGCTACGGGCGGTGGCGAGCGCGATGACGACAGCGAGGACGGCACTCGCGGTCGCCGACCCGAAGGTGCCGGCGAGGTCCGCGCCCACTCTGCCGGAGAATCCGGACCTCCTCGACTACGACGCGGGCCGCGCGGCCGTCGAGGCGCTCATCGTCGAGGTCGACGCGGACGCGGCGGTCCTCGCCGAGCGGGCGAGGGCCAGGGAGCGCCAGGACGCGGCGCTGGTGGCGGCGTGGCAGGCGCGGTCGGCCGCCGCGCCCGGCATGGCCGAGACGGCGGTCGCCGCGGCGCCGAACGCGCCGCAGGAGACGAAGGACGCCGTCACGAAGGCGGCCGCTGCCGTCCTGGCGCTGGCCGACCCGCTCGACGCGCGGGCGCCGGCGCTGTGGCAGGCACTCGCCGACGCTTCGGCGGGCGCCGCCGGCGCGCAGGCGGCCTGGCAGGCCGAGCAGGACCGCATCGCCGCCGAGGAGGCCGCGCGGCAATCCCAGGGCTACTCGGGCGATGACGACGGCGACGACTACGGCGGTGGCGGTGGCGGTGGCGGCTACGGCTACGGCCTGGCCGATCTCGAGGCCGCCTACGCGGCAGAGCTCGGCATCCCCACCTCTGCCGTGAACTGCTACCAAATCTCGAACGGGATCCACTGCGACTACGCCTACGGTGACCGCAGTGGGTGGCGGGAGGTCACCATCTGAGGCGCGCCTCGACGCCCAGCCCCGGGCGAGGTCGCCGGCAGCGCCACGTGCGGATCGCGCGACGGGACCCCCGGGGCGGCGTGCGCGGGCCCAGGCCAGGTCGCGCTTATAGGATCGCCGGGTGCGCTTGCGGATCGTGACCCCGATCGCCGCGGCGCTGCTCGCGGTCGGCTTTCTTGCCGGCTGCGCCGGCGGCACTCCGACGGCCCCGGCGAGCGCGACCCCGGCGCCGACGACGGCCCCGCCGACGATCGACCCCGGCGTGGAGGTGCTGCCGACGGCGGCGCCCGAGCTGCACCCCGGCGGCACCGCCGAGCAGAACAAGCTGTTCTGGGACGCGATGATCGACTCCTACTGGCAGCGCTTCGGCCTCGGCAGCACGCAGACGATGATCGACCACCTCGTCGGCTCGGGCTTCGAGCCGGGCATCCTCGAGATCACCTACGACTACACGGCGATCGGCCTCGGGGTCGACTCGATCGAGGTCTCGGCCCGCTTCTCGGACGCGTGCCTCCTCGCCGTCGTGCGCGGCGAGCGCTGGGCGACGGCGGTCATGCCGATCCTCGGCACGGGCCTGTGCCTCGTCGGGGACCAGTACCCGATCGGCTGACCGGCGCTGCGGATTAACCGCGGTCGTCGCGCCGGAAGTAGAGATAGAGCGCGACCAGGACCAGCGAAGCGACGCCCGAAGCCATGAGGATGACGTCGATCGGCTGCGTCGCGAACCAGGTTGTGATCCCCGAGGCGCCGAGGTCGTAGGCTGTCGCGCCCGGGTCTCCGCCGCTGTTGCGGCCGAACTCGGTGATCGCCAACGCGATGCTCGCGATGGAGGTGACGCCGATGCCCAGCAGAATGAGGTCAGTGACGACGCCCGCCCGCGCGGTTCGCTTCGCGGCGAGATCGTCGAGACGTCGGTTGCATAGGTCGACCTTGAAGCGCACCGGGTCCTCGAGCAACGACCCGTACTCCCACGCCGCGAGGATCTCGTCGAAACTTGCCCGGACCTCCCTGGGCAGGTACTTCGCGAGCGCATGGCGCTGCATCACGATCATCTCCGCCCGGTTCGACAGCTCCACCAGATCCCGCCGCAGTGCTTCGAGCTGCCAGCGCTGCTGTGCCGCCGCCGCGAGCGCGAGGACGCGCGAAAGCCGGCTGTCAATGCGGTCCAGGGATGCATACATCGCCTGGGCGTAGCGCAGGCCGCGCCACTCGGCGGCGAACCGGCCGTGGGTGAGTGCGGCTCCGTCCCGGTTGTCGGTGTCGACGAACGCGTAATTCAGCCAGCGGACCAGGCTGTCGCGATCACCCTCGATCAGCTCCTGCCGCGCGCTGCGGTCGGCGGCGTTGACGGCCCCGCGCGTCCAGTGGTCGAGCAGGACACGATCCTCGGGGGCGACGAGCAGCGCACGGCTGACCCACATGGCACTCCCGTCATCGCTCTGAGTTTCCGCTGCCCGCACGATCTCATGTCGACGGTCGATCCTCCGCAGCGTTTCGGCGAGCGGCACGACCATGCACTCGGATAGCCGCGATGCGGCTGCCTCCGCGATCCGGATCCCGTCGGCTTGCAGCTCGTCGAGCCAGTGCTGCGTCGCATGCGCGCCCGCATCGCTCGGCCGCGGTCCCGGGTCGAGATCGATCTCGAGCAGCGCGACGCCGTGCTCGAACAGTAAGACGCTCATGGTCCGGGTCCGTTCGCTGAGCTCCGGGTCGGCGAACTCCCGGTAGCTCGCCAAGTCGACATGAATCTCGGCGACGTGCAGTGTCCGCTCGAGGGAATCGACATCGAGCAAGTCGTATTGCGAGCCGGTGCCCCGAGAGCTGCGGTGCGGGAGATGGATGCCTCCCAGACGGGCGAGTGAACTTCCGGCGAGGGCCGACTCCGCTCGTTCCCACAGTGTTCGGTAGCCCTCCGGGTCCCGATCCGCCGCGCCAGGGAGCATCGTGAAGTCGACGCGGAACGGAGCGATCAGTCGAAGCGTCGTCATGTCGCAGCCATCCGGAGGTCTTCGACGGCGACGAAGTAGACGCCGCCCGGTGCCGGGCCGTCGATGAGCTTGACCTCGGTCAGCGCGTCATCGGATGACGGTGTCCCCTGGGCTGATCGCGGCGGCCAAGCGAGCACCCGTGCGGCCGTGCCGGATGGCGTCATGCCGACGATCGCGCCGCTTACGTCGCGAAGCGGCACGGTCGACCCGGTCGCGGCGTCGAGGGTCACGAGCTGCGCCGGACCGTCATGCAGGAGCGCGAGGTGCTTCGCGTGCTCGGTGCCGCCGCGGTAGGCGCTGATGGCGGCGTTGATCTGATCCAGCACGGCCTCGTTGCCGGGACGCCGCGGCATCGCGAACACGAGCGACTCGGTCGAGCGCGCCCAGGCGGCGCTGCGTTCGAGCACGGCGAACGCGTTGGCATCGAGATTGTTGTCGGGGTCGCCCGCGGCGGCCCAGCCGGCGAGCCGGCCCTCGGCGAATACGTCGATCTCGCCATCGGCGAGCGCCTGGAGTCCCGCGAACGTCGTCGGGAACCGTTGGATGGCCGTGGCGTCCTCCAGCTCAGGCCAGTAGTCGTATCCGGCCACGCCGCCGGCTCGAAGGCCGTCGAGCGTTGCGGCGCCTGCGGTGCTGGCGTCGGATGCGCGGATGAATAGCACGTACTCGAACTCGATCAACGGGTCGGACAGCAAGAGTTCCGACCGCCGAGACTCGCTGCTCGCCAGGGGGAACCCGCCGAACACGGCCCCGCTGACCAGGCGATCTTCGATCGCCGCCCAAGTCGTGTACTGCACCGTCGGCGAGTAGCCCGACTGCTCGAGCACATCCGTCAGGATACGGATCGCGGGACCCCCGCCGTCGAGGTCGGGGCCAGAGTACGGGGCCCACTCGCCGGACAGCACGAGGACTGGGCGCACCTGGGCGGCGGGCTGCTCCCGCAGGACGATCGCCACCGCGCTGCCCGCGGCGATCAGCACGGCGACCATGATCATGGCCGGCAACCATTGCCGCCAGCGATCCCTCCGTCGCAGCCCCCGCATCTCGTCGAGCCTATCGGGAGCGCGCAGCGCGCTTCACGTCAGGCGGTGTCATCGTGATCCCTGACCGGCCGCCCGCTCCCGCGGGCGCTCCTAGGATTGAGGCATGGCGGAGTACATCTACACGATGGTCCGCGCCCGGAAGGCAGTCGGCGACAAGGTCATCCTCGATGACGTCACGATGTCGTTCTATCCCGGCGCGAAGATCGGCATGGTCGGCCCCAACGGCGCAGGAAAGTCGACGATCCTCAAGATCATGGCGGGCCTCGACCAGCCGTCCAACGGGGAGGCGAAGCTCACCCCCGGCTACTCCGTCGGGATCCTCATGCAGGAGCCCGAGCTCGACGAGGACAAGACGGTCCTGGAGAACGTGCAGCAGGCGGTGCGGCCCATGCTCGACAAGATCGAGCGGATGAACGCGGCGTACGCCGCGATGGGGGAGCCCGACGCCGACATCGACGCCCTGTCCGCTGAGGCGGGCAAGCTGCAGGACGAGATCGACGCCGCGAACGGCTGGGACATCGACAACCAGCTCGAGCAGGCGATGGACGCGCTGCGCACGCCGCCCGGTGACGCGACCGTCAAGCACCTGTCGGGTGGTGAGAAGCGCCGCGTCGCGCTCGCGAAGCTGCTCCTGGAGCAGCCAGACCTCCTCCTCCTCGACGAGCCGACGAACCACCTCGACGCCGAGAGCGTGCTGTGGCTCGAGCAGCACCTCGCGAAGTACCCCGGCGCCGTCATCGCCGTCACCCACGACCGGTACTTCCTCGACAACGTCGCCCAGTGGATCGCCGAGGTCGACCGTGGTCACCTCTACCCCTACGAGGGCAACTACTCGACCTATCTGGAGAAGAAGGGCGAGCGCCTGGAGATCCAGGGCAAGAAGGACCAGAAGCTCGCAAAGCGCCTCGCGGAGGAGCTCGAGTGGGTGCGCTCCAACGCGAAGGGCCGGCAGGTCAAGTCGAAGGCGCGTCTCGCGCGCTACGAGGAGATGGCGGCCGAGGCGGAGAAGACGCGGAAGCTCGACTTCGAGGAGATCCAGATCCCGGCGGGCCCGCGCCTGGGCAACGTCGTCATCGAGGCGAAGGACCTTCAGAAGGGCTTCGACGGTCGGACCCTCTTCCACAACCTGTCGTTTTCGCTCCCGCCGAACGGCATCGTCGGCATCATCGGGCCCAACGGCGTCGGCAAGACGACGCTCTTCAAGACGATCGTCGGCCTCGAGCCGCTCGACGGCGGCGACCTCAAGATCGGCGAGACCGTCAAGCTCTCCTACGTCGACCAGACCCGTGGCGGCATCGACCCGAACAAGACGCTGTGGGAGGTCGTCTCCGAGGGGCTCGACATCCTCACGGTCGGCAAGACGGAGATCCCCTCGCGCGCGTACGTGAGCAAGTTCGGCTTCAAGGGGCCCGACCAGCAGAAGAAGGCGGGCGTGCTGTCCGGCGGCGAGCGCAACCGGCTCAACCTCGCGCTCACGCTCAAGCAGGGCGGCAACGTGCTGCTCCTCGACGAGCCGACGAACGACCTCGACATCGAGACGCTGTCCTCGCTCGAGAACGCCCTGCTGGAGTTCCCGGGCTGCGCCGTCGTCATCACGCACGACCGGTGGTTCCTCGACCGCATCGCGACCCACATCCTCGCGTACGAGGGCGATGAGGAGGACCCCGCGAAGTGGTACTGGTTCGAGGGGAACTTCGAGTCCTACGAGGCGAACAAGGTCGAGCGGCTCGGACCGGAGGCGGCGAAGCCGCACCGGACCGCCTACCGCAAGCTCACGCGCGACTGAGGCGACGATGGCGCGGATCACGATCCCGATCCACCTGCGCTGGGGCGACCTCGACGCGTACGGGCATGTCAACAACGTCACGCTGCTCGAGCTCCTGCAGGAGGCGCGCGTGCGCGCCTTCTGGAGCCGCGGCGGGTCGGACGGGCCGGACACCGCGGTCATCGATGCCGACCCCGGCGCGGACTCGCTGACGCTCATCGCCCGCCAGGAAGTCGAGTACCTCCTGCCGATCCCGTATCTGACGGAGCCGATCTCCATCGAGCTGTGGCTCACGAAGCTCGGCGGCTCGAGCATCGAGGTCGCCTATGAGGTGCGGTCGCCGGTCGGTGCCGACGAGCCGCTGCTCTACGCGCGGGCGGCGACCGTCATCGTGTTCATCGACGCCCGGACGCAGCGACCGAGGCGCCTCGGCGATCGCGAGCGCGAGGCCTGGCTGCCGTACGTGGGCGAGCCCATCGCGTTCCGCCGCGGCTGATCGCGCTCCGTGGGCGGCACGTCACCCGAGGGTGAACGCATCCCCCGCACGGGTGGCACCCGGCTGAGTGCTCCCCCAACTGGGGCGGCCGAATGGCCGCGTGTCGGGCACGCGGCATGGCACGCTCGATGCAGCAACCCGAGCGGTCGCCCGAGGTCCCGCCCGACCCGAACGGGACGGGGCCCGGGCGCCGGATGTCCGCCGGTCGCGCTCAGGCGCCGGGGACGCGGATCATGCCCTCCTGCGCGACACTCGCGATGAGGACGCCGTCGCGGGAGTAGATCCGGCCCATCGACAGGCCGCGCCCGCCGATCGCGTTCGGCGCCTCCTGGACGTAGCACCACCACTCGTCGGCACGGCCCGGCCGGTGCCACCACATGGCGTGGTCGAGGCTCGCCATCTTCAGCCCGGGCGTCGCCCAGGCGATGCCGTGACGGCGCAGGCTCGACTCGAGGATCGTGAAGTCGCTCGCATAGGCGAAGACGGCGCGCTGCAGCACGGGGTCGTCCGGGAGCGCGCGTCGCGCGCGAAGCCACACCGCCTGGTGCGCCACGTGGTCGTCCGCGACGTCGAGGTAGATCGGCGACCCGGCGTAGCGGATGTCGAACGGCCCCCCGGTCCAGAACGCGGTGAGCGTCCTCGGCAGGTGACCGATGAGCTCCTGCGCGCTCGGCAGCGACTCGGGGTCGGGGAGTCCCGCGGGGAAGGACGCCTGATGGTCGAGCCCCGGATTCTCGTCCTGGAACGAGGCGATCATGGAGAAGATCGGCAACCCGTCCTGGTAGGCCTGCGTGCGCCGGGTCGTGAACGAGCGGCCGTCGTGGATCCGGTCGACGGAGAGCGTGATGGGGGCATCGAGTGCGCCGGGCCGCAGGAAGTAACCGTGGAGGGAGTGGATCGCCCGGTCCTCCGGCACGGTGCGGCTCGCGGCGATGACGGACTGGGCGAGCACCTGCCCGCCGAACACCCGCCCGTGCGGCATCCACTGGCTCGCCGCCGTGTAGATGTCCTCCCGGGTGCGCGCCCCCGTCTCGGTCAGGTCGAGGACCGCGAGCATGTCGCCGACGGGGTCGTCGCCGAGATCGTCGGGGGCTGCCTGCACCATGCTCGAAGTCTAGGCTTGGGGGGCGATGTGCTCCCGTCTCCTGCTCGCCGAGCCCCAGGCCCTCACCGATCTCGACACCTTTCTCGGGCGGGCGGTGCAGGTCGAGGACGGCTCCGCGCGGGTCGTCGCGACGGGGGGCGTGCTCGCCGTCTACGTCCCGGTGCTCTTCCCGTCGGGCCTGCTCGACGACTCGGCGACGATCCTGGGGCTGCGCACCTTCGCGCTCGCGGACGCCGAGGCGGAGGTCGATCTCGTCGTGCCGATGTCGTCGCTGCGGGCGCGGGCGGCGGCAAGCGGCGGCGTCGAGCTCGGCGTGCCGACGCCCGTGTACTCGGTGACGTGGGCGGGCGTCGTCCCGCCGCGCACGGGCTGGCAGGCGGTGGGTGAGCCGATCTCGACGCAGCTCCTCGCCGACATCGCGGACGAGGGCATCCGGGAGGTCGCGGCCGCGCTGCCGGAGAACGCCGGCGAGGCGATCGTGCGTCAGGTCCGCTCCATGGTGTGGGGCGAGGCGATCGTGGGGGCGGAGGCACTGCCGAGCGGCGCCGCGCTCGCGGCCGCCGCGCTCGGCTTCCTGCCGCCCGCCGGCGCGCCGCCGGAGCTCGGCACGATCCACGAGGTCGGCCCGTGGACCCGCCTGACGCTGTCGCGGGGCCACGTGCTCGTGAAGCGGCGCTCCTGGTCGCTCGCCGGCTGATCGCGTTCTGCCGTCGCTGCAGGCGGTTTGCGCTCGCGCACGGCGTGCAAACCACGTGCGTGAACGCAAACCGCATGCGCGAGCGCCGGCTCCCGCGGCTCAGGCCGAGTTGACCATCGCGTGGGCCGCGCGCTCCAGGTAGTCCCAAAGCTGATGCTCGTCGGAGGGGGAGAGCGACCCGTCGGCGACGAGCAGGTCGACGCCGACGCGCATGTGCGCGAGCCACCGGTCGCGCGCGTCGGGCGTGATCGCGTAGGGCTGGTGGCGCATCCGCAGGCGCGGATGGCCCCGCTCCTCGGAGTACGTCGTCGGGCCGCCCCAGTACTGCTCGAGGAACCCGGTCAGCCGCTGGATCGCACCCTCGAGGTCCTCCTCGGGATACATGGGGTGCAGCACGGGGTCGTCGGCGACGCCGCGGTAGAACTCGCGGACGAGGCGCTCGAACGTCGTGCGGCCGCCGACCCGCTCCCAGAACGTCCGGTCGGGGCCGGTCGGCACGATCGAGAGCTCAGCCATCGCGACCATCCTCCTTCGACGGCCGGGCCGGCGGCTTCGGCGTCGACTTGCTGTCGGGCTTCGGTGTGGGCCGCGTCCGGGGCTTCGACTCCGCCTTCGGGATTGGCTTCGTCGGCGCACCGCCCGTCGTGCCGCCCGTCACGCCGTCGCCGTCGAGTCGGATCGACATGACGGAGGGCAGGTGGATCTGGCGCGCGTCGAGCCGCGCCTTGATGCGGGCTCGCAGCTCCCGGCTGACGTCGTCCTTGGCGCTCGTGCGGGTCTTGACGACGACGCGCAGCACGATCGCCTCCGACGAGATCGACTCGATGCCCCACAGCTCCGCCTCGCCGAGCAGCCGCGCCCGCCAGGCGGGGTCGTCGGCGAGCGACTTGCCGGCGTCGAGGATCGCGGCCTTGATCGCCTCGATGTCGTCGTCGTACGGGACGGCGAGGTCGATGATCGCGCGGGCCCAGCCCTGCGACTGGTTGCCGACGCGGGCGATCTCGCCGTTGCGGACGAACCAGAGCGTGCCGTGCACGTCGCGGACCTTGGTGACCCGGATGCCGACGTCCTCCACGACGCCGCTCGCGAGCCCGAGGTCGACGACGTCGCCGATGCCGAGCTGGTCCTCGCTGACGAGGAAGATGCCGTTCATGACGTCTTTGACGAGTCCCTGCGCGCCGATGCCGAGGCCCGCGCCGACCGCCGCGGCGACGATCGCGAAGGCGCTCGTCGCACCCGGGAACAGTGTGTAGAAGACGAGGAACGTCGCGAGCACGACGACCGTCCACGTCACCGCGCTGGAGAAGACCCGGCCGAGCGAGCGGGTGCGCTGCACGCGCCGCACCGCCGAGACGGGGGACTGCGCGGTGAGCTGCCGGGTCTCGTCGACCTCGTATCGCTTCTTGACGCCCGTGACGATGCGGTCGACGGAGCGGCGGATGAGGACCTGCAGCAGGAGGCGGATGAGGAACGCGACGAGGACGATCATGAGGACGCGCAGCGGCACGCTCCACCCGGACGCGAAGAGCTCCTCGACCCAGGTCGTGAATGCGCTCCAGCCGTCGGCGACGGCCCCGGGGTCCTCGGTGTCCACTAGGGCTCCGCCCGGTCCCGCTCCTGCGCGCGCAGCGCCCGCTCGACGCCGGCGAGGTTCTCCACGACGAGGCGCCGCAGCGCCGGGATGTCGGGGTGCGCGTCGAGCCAGGCCCGGGTCGCCGCGACGAGCTCGGCGGACACGAGTGGCGCGGGGTAGAGCCCGACGGCGAAGAACTCGGCGAGCTTGTACGACCGCGTGTTCCAGATGCCTTCGAGCGCCGCGAAGTACGGCTCGACGAGCGGCTCGAGCACGGCCGGATCGCCCACGTGCTGGTAGCCGAGCGTGACGCTGCGCTGGATCTCGTTGGACAGGCTCGCCGAGTCGGCGAGCGAGGCGAAGGCGGCGCGCTTGGCGAGGAGCGTCGGGATCGCGGCCCGCAGCCGCGCAGCGGCCTGCTGGCCCTTCGCCGACGGGTCGGCGACGAGCTGCGAGGAGATCTCCGCCTCGCCCGCGCCGCCCATGACGACGAGCCCCTCGAGGAGCTCCCAGGCGAGATCGGTGTCGATCACGAGGCCGTCGAGGCTCACGCGGTCATCCAGCAGGTCGCGGAGCACCGCGGCGTGCGCGTCGGTCGAGGCGATCGCGGCGAAGAACTTCACGAACTGGAACTGCGCGTCGCTGCCCGCCTCCGCGGCGCTCGCGAGCTGCCACAGCGCCGTCCCGACGGAGGCGACCGTCTCGGGCCGCTTCGCGGGGTCGACGTAGCTCTTCGCGGCGGTCAGCAGCTGCGTCAGCGTGGTGCGGATCGTCGTCGACTCGGTCTCGGCGGCGATGTTGCCGAGGACGAGCGAGATGTAGTCGGTCGGCCGGGTCTCCGCGTCCCGCGTGGCGTCCCATGCGGCGCCCCACACGAGCGCTCGGGCGAGCGGGTCGGCGATCGTGCCGAGGTGGGCGATCGCGTTGTCCAGCGAGACCTCGTCGAGGCGGATCTTCGCATACGCGAGGTCCTCGTCGTTGACGAGGATGAGCGCGGGGCGCCGACGACCGACGAGCTCGGGCACCTCGGTGCGCGGGCCGTCGACGTCGAGCTCGAGGTAGTGGGTGCGGATGAGCCGCTCGCCGAGCACACCGGCGTCGCCGAGGTCGTAGCAGCCGACCCCGAGCCGGTGCGGGCGGATCGTCGGCCACTCGGCCGGCGCCTCCTGGAGGACCGCGAACGCGGTGATGACGCCGTCCTCGTCGACCGTCAGCTCGGGACGCAGCGTGTTGACGCCGGCGGTCTCGAGCCACACCTGCGACCAGGTCGACAGGTCGCGGCCGGACGTCGCCTCGAGCTCGACGAGGAGGTCGCGCAGCTCGGTGTTGCCGTGCGCGTGCTTGCGGAAGTAGTTGCCGACGCCGGCGAAGAACGCGTCGATGCCGACCCACGCCGCGAGCTGCTTGAGGACGGAGCCGCCCTTCGCATAGGTGATGCCGTCGAAGTTGACCTGCACGTCCTCGAGGTCGTTGATCGTCGCCGAGACGGGGTGCGTGGACGGCAGCTGGTCCTGGCGGTACGCCCAGGTCTTCTCCATCGCCTGGAACGTCGTCCAGGCCTCGGTCCACTCGGTCGCCTCCGCGGTGGCGATCGTCGAGGCCCACTCGGCGAACGACTCGTTGAGCCAGAGGTCGTTCCACCACTTCATGGTCACCAGGTCGCCGAACCACATGTGCGCGAGCTCGTGGAGGATCGTGACGACGCGGCGCTCCTTGACCGCGTCGGTGACCTTCGAGCGGAAGACGTACGTCTCGGTGAACGTGACGGCGCCGGCGTTCTCCATCGCCCCCGCGTTGAACTCGGGGACGAAGAGCTGGTCGTACTTCTCGAACGGGTAGGGGACGCCGAACTTCTCCTCGTAGTACGCGAAGCCCTGCCGCGTCTTGTCGAAGACGTAGTCGGCGTCGACGTGCTCGGCGAGGGACTTGCGGGCGAAGACGCCGAGCGGGATGGTGCGGCCGTCGGAGGACTGCAGCGAGTCGCGCCAGTCGACGTAGGGGCCCGCGATGACGGCCGTGATGTAGCTGGAGATGACGGGCGTGGGGGAGAACGCGGTGGTGCTGGCCCCCGGCCCGGCCGGCACGCTCGAGACCTCGGGCTGGTTGGAGACGACCGTCCACGCCTCGGGGGCGGTCACCGCGAAGGCGAAGGTCGCCTTGAGGTCGGGTTGCTCGAAGACGGCGAAGACGCGCCGGGAGTCCGGCACCTCGAACTGCGAGTAGAGATACACCTCGCCGTCGACGGGGTCGACGAATCGGTGCAGGCCCTCGCCGGAGGTCGAGTACGCGAAGTCGGCGACGACCTCGAGCACGTTGTCCGCGGCGAGCCCGGCGAGCTGGATCCGGGTGCCGTCCGCGACCTCTGCGGGGTCGAGCGCGACGCCGTTGAGCACGACGAGGTGGACGGCAGCGGTGATGGCGTCGATGAACGTGCTCGAGCCGGGCACGGCGCCGAAGCGCACGACCGTCGTACTGCGGAAGACGTCGGGACCGGTCGTCAGGTCGAGCGCGACGTCATAGGAACGGGTCTCGACGAGGGAGCGGCGCTCGATCGCCTCGGCGCGGGTGAGGTTCTCTCCAGGCACCCGTCCAGCGTAATCTCGCACCGTGGCCACGAGTGCCGATCCGCAGCATGACACGGCGGAGCGCTACCGGACCTTCGCCGTCCGTGAGGTGCGCGGGATGTCGCCGAGCTACGAGGCGCTCGCGCTGCGCGTCGCGCGCGACGACGACCTCATCGCCCTCATCGACACGCTGCCGCCGATGAAGCGGCAGCCGAACCTCGTCTTCTCCGCGGCCCGCTACCTCGGGGCGCCGGTGCACGATCCGGGGGCGTTTCGCGAGTGGCTGCTCGGCTCGTGGGACGAGGTGCGCGAGGTCGCGCTCACCCGGGCGACGCAGACGAATGAGGCGGCGCGCTGCGCCGTGGTCCTCCCGCTCATCGCGCTCGCGGGGGGCGGCGGGCCGGTCGCGCTCCTCGAGGTCGGCGCGTCGGCGGGGCTCGACCTGTACCCCGACCGCTACTCCTACCGCTACGCGACGCCGGGCGGCCCCGTCGCGCTCGACCCGGTCGACGGCGAGAGCTCGGTCGTGATCGAGTGCGCGGTGACGGGTCCCGCGCCGCTGCCACCGCGGCTACCGGAGGTCGTCTGGCGGGCCGGGATCGACCTGCACCCGCTCGACGCGGGCTCGGCCGCCGACGTCGCCTGGCTCGACGCGCTCATCTGGCCCGAGCACGACGATCGCCGGCGTCGACTGCGCGCCGCCGCGGCGATCACCGCCGCCGAACCGCCCCGCCTGGTCGCGGGCGACCTCGTGGAGCGGCTCGAGGAGGTCGCGGCGCACGCCCCGCACGGCGCGACGCTCGTCGTCTTCCACACCGCGGTGCTCATGTATCTCGCCCCGCCGGCCCGGGCCGAGTTCGCGGCCCGCGTCGCGGGGGTGCCCGGTCATTGGATCTCGAACGAGTGGCATGGCGTCGCATCGCTCGACTGGACGACGCCCGCGGAGGCGCACCGGGGGATCGGCGCACTCCCGAGCGACTTCGAGCTCGCGCTGGACGGCCGGCAGATCGCGTTCTCCTCGCCGCACGGCAGGGACCTGCGCTGGCTCTCCTAGGCTGAATCCATGCGGATCCACATCGCCACCGACCATGCCGGACTCGAGTTCAGCCAGGAGCTGCAGGCCCACTTGCGCGCCGCCGGCCACGAGGTCGTCGACCACGGTCCGCAGTCGTACGACCCGCTCGACGACTACCCGTCGTTCTGCATCAACGCGGCCGTCGCGACGGTCGCCGACCAGGAGGCGGGCAACGACGCGCTCGGCGTCGTCTTCGGCGGCTCCGGCAACGGCGAGCAGATGGCGGCGAACAAGGTGCGCGGCGCGCGCGCGGCGCTCGTGTGGAGCGACGCGACGGCGACGCTCGCCCGCGAGCACAACGACGCCAACGTCATCTCGATCGGCGCGCGCCAGCACACGGTCGAGGAGGCGAAGCGCTTCATCGACCTCTTCATCGCGACACCGTTCAGCTTCGAGGAGCGGCACGAGCGCCGCATCGAGCAGCTCGCCGAGTACGAGTCGACGGGCGCGATCGCCGGTCGCGACGTCCTCGGCCTCTGAGCGGCGGCCCGGCTGATGCCCGAGGGGCACTCCGTACATCGGATCACGCGGCAGTTCCAGCGGCACTTCGTCGACGCGGGGCCGGTGCGCGTCTCGAGCCCGCAGGGACGCTTCGCGGCTGACGCGGCGCTCATCGACGGGCACGCGATCGTCACCGCGAAGGCGGTGGGCAAGCAGATGTTCCTCGAGTTCGACAACGGGCTCTGGCTGCGCGTGCACCTCGGCATGTACGGCGCGTGGGACTTCGCGGGGGACATCACGGTCGATGACTCGACGGCGTCGGCGGGCGGCCGGATGGGCCAGACGAACCAGCGCGGCACCGTCGTCGGGGCCGCCGTCACGGGGGAGCGGGGCATCTCCGCGAACGCGAAGCACGACACCGTGGTGGGCGCGCACGAGGACTCCGTCTGGTCGATCGGGGCGCCGCGACGCGCGCGGCTGCGGATGGCGGAGTCGGAGAAGGTACTCGAGGTGGGGGGTGCCGGCGGGGAGGACCAGACGTGGCCGCCCGAGCCGGTCGGTCAGGTGCGCGCGCGACTGCTCGTGGAGAACGCCGTCGCCGACCTCCGCGGACCGACCGCCTGCGAGGTCATCGACGCGCAGGCCGTCGCGCGGGTCATCGCGGGTCTCGGCCCCGACCCGCTCGTGGATCGGGGGAAGGCGGCGGAGGAGCGCTTCGTCACGGCGGTTCGCGCGAAGTCGACGCCGATCGGCCTGCTGCTCATGGACCAGTCCGTCGTCTCGGGCATCGGCAACGTGTACCGCGCAGAGATGCTCTTCCGCGCCCGCCAGTCGCCGTTCACGCCGGGCAAGCTCGTGCCGGAGGACGTCGTGCGGGCGCTCTGGCGCGACTGGGTGAAGCTGCTGAAGATCGGGGTCGAGACGGGGCAGATGCTCACGATGGACGGCCTGCGGGGCGAGGCGAGGCGCCGCGCGCTCGCGCATCGCGCCGACCGGCACTGGGTCTACCACCGCACGGGGGAGCCGTGCCGGGTGTGCGGCACGCCGATCGCGATGGAGATCGCGGCCGGGCGCAAGCTCTACTGGTGCCCGAGCTGCCAGGCTTGAGCCATGCGTCACACGCCGCGCTACATCGTGACCGACCCTGAGTGGGTCAAAGATCTCATCCGGGGCAATCCGTGGGCGACGATCGTCTCGCCGACCGCCGCGGGGCTCGTCGGCTCGCACTACCCCGTGATCCTCGAGGAGGACCCTGCCGATCCGAGCGCGATCGTGCTCGTGAGCCACGTGGGCCGGCCCGATGACGAGCTGCACGAGCTGGGGGCGCACGAGGTCCTTGTCATCATCCAGGGCCCGCACGGCTATGTGAGCCCGAGCGCCTACGACCCCGGCGAGGTCATCGCGACGTGGGACCATCTGACGGCCCACCTGTACGGCGTGCCGGAGATCCTCGACGAGGAGGAGAACTACCGGGTCCTCTGCGAGCTCACGGACCACTTCGAGCACGGCCGGCCGGGCGCCCGCTCGCTCGCGCAGGACGAGGCGGGGTCGCGCCGCGCCGCGAAGGGCACGCGCGGCTTCCGAATGCGGGTCTCGCGCTTCGACGCGCGCGCGAAGCTGAGCCAGAACAAGTCGCCCGAGGTCATGGCGCGCATCGCGGACGATCTCGAGCCGCGCTACCCGGCGCTCGCGGCGGAGGTCCGCCGCGCCATCCCCGATGCCTGATCTTCGCTCGCATGCCTGATCTCCTGATCCGCGGCGCGCGCCTCGGTCCCGCCCTTGTCGACATCGAGGTCGACGAGGGCAGCATCACCGCCGTCGTTCCATCGACTGTGCACTCCGGGGCGCGAATCGCCGACGGCGCGGCGCCGAAGCGCACAGTCGATGAGGTCGTGGAGGCTGAGGGGCGGTGGATCATCCCGGGGCTCTGGGACGAGCACGTCCACTTCGACCAGTGGGCGGCCTCGCGCCGGCGCATCGACCTGTCGGCCGCGACCTCGGCGGCGGAGGCCGCCGCGCTTGTCATCCGCGATGCCCCGGCGGGTGGTGGGCTCGTCATCGGGCGCTCGTTCCGCGACGCGCTGTGGGCGGACGCGCCCGACCGCGCGCTGCTCGACGGCGCGTTCCCCGACCGCCCCGTCGTGCTCGTCTCGGCCGACCTGCACTGCTGCTGGCTCAACGGCGCCGCCCTCGCCCGCTTCGGCGTCGGCGAGCATCCGACGGGGCTGCTGCGCGAGGACGCCGGCTTCGCAGTGCTCGGTCAGCTCGGCGATGCGTCGGCGGCAGAACGCGATGCGTGGGCCGGCGAGGCCGCTGCGGCCGCTGCGGCGCGCGGCGTCGTCGGGATCCACGACCTCGAGATGGGCTACAACGTCGAGGCGTGGCGGCGTCGCACCGTCGCGGGCTTCGACGCGCTCCGCGTCGAGTCGGGGATCTACGCCCCCGACCTCGATCGCGCGGAGGCCGAGGGGCTGTCGACGGGCCTCGTGCTTGGGCCGCTCCTGAGCGTCGGACGGTTCAAGACGATCACCGACGGCTCGCTCGGGACCCGCACCGCCTACTGCGCGGAGCCGTACCCCGGGACGCACGACCACGGCGTGCTCGCGGTCGGACCCGACGCGCTCCGCGCGCAGCTGCGCCGCGCCGCGGAGATCGGGCTCGAGCCCGCGGTCCACGCGATCGGGGACGAGGCGAACCGGCTCGCGCTCGACGCGATGATCGAGCTCGGCACGGGCGGCCGCATCGAGCACGCGCAGCTGCTGCACGCCCCCGACCTCGCGCGCTTCGTCGCGGGCGGCATCGGGGCGAGCATCCAGCCCGAGCACGCGATGGACGACCGTGACATCGCCGACCGGTACTGGGCGGGGCGCACGGGCCGCGGGTTCCTCATCCGCTCGCTGCTGGATGCGGGGGTGCACGTGCGCTTCGGCTCCGACGCCCCCGTCGCGGCACTCGACCCATGGCACGCGATCGCCGCCGCGGTGCTGCGCTCGCGGGATGGCCGCGACCCGTGGCACGAGGAGCAGGCGATCTCCGCCGCGGAGGCGATCGCCTGCTCCGTGCGCTCGAGGATCCGTCCGGGCGAGCCCGCCGACCTCGTGCTCCTCGAGGCGGACCCGTTGGGGGCGACGGGCACGTTGCGCGACATGCCCGTCGCCGCGACACTCCTCGGCGGACGGTGGACGCATCGGGTCGTCTAGACTGACGGCGTGAAGGTCTTCACGTTCATCGTCGCGTTCATCATCTTCGCGGGCAGCCTGTACCTGTTCTCGCTCGCCTTCGCGGTGCCCGGGTACGAGGCGCTGCTCTTCACGGGCGGCATCATCGGGGTGTGCATCGCGTTCGCGATCCCGGTCCACCTGCTCAAGCGGATTCAGCCGTAGCGCTCACGCGGCCGAGCAGCGCGCCGAGCGCCGCGAGGACGCCCTCCGCCGGATCCTGCACCGATCGGGCCCGCCAGGCGACGACGCCGTCGGGGCGCACGAGCACGGCCCCCGACTCGCTCAGCCCGTAGCGCTCGGCGAAGCCGCCGTCGGCGTCGACGAGGTCGCCGCCGATCACGTGCGTCTCGACGCTGCCCCCGAGCCTCGCGGCCGCGGAGTCCGCGAACTCGGCCCACGCTCCGCCGGCGGGGGCCGCGAGCAGGACGGGGACGTCGGAGAAGAGGTCGAGTGTCGAGATCCGCTCGCCGGACTGGACGAGCTCGGAGTGCGGCGCGCGGGTACCGGGCAGCCCGCCCGCCTCCCGCGGGTCGCCCTGGACCTCGAAGGCGTCATGCGATTCGGGCACGACCGCCGAGGAGCGGTAACGGTAGCCGAGATCGATGTTCGTATCGCTCACGGTCGGCTCGACGCCGAGCTCCTTCAGCGACGGGGCGGCGCGGGCGACGTAGCGGGCGTAGGCCTGCTCGGCCGTGAAGCGCGCGACGGGGCGGCGCTCGGCGTCGTACGTCGTCAGCAGCGCCTCGTCGGCGTCGCCGCGCAGCACGGAGGCGAGCTTCCAGGCGAGATTGTGCGCGTCCTGGATGCCCGTGTTGCCGCCGTAGCCACCGTAGGGCGGCATGACGTGCGCCGCGTCGCCGACGAGGAAGACCCGCCCATCCTGGAAGCGCTCGGCGACGTCGGCGCTCGCCTGCCACTGCATCACGTCGTCGATCGTGACGTCGATGTCGGGCACGCCGAGACCCGCGCGCACCAGCTCGACGCAGCGCTCGTCGTCGAGCCCCGTCCACACGTCGCTGTTCGGGTTCGCCGGGTCGCCGAGGCCGTGCACCGCGAGGAACCCGGACTCGTACGGCTTCTCGATCCGGAAGAACCCCTGCAGCGTGTCGTTGACGACCATGATGACGCCGAGGCTGCGCCCGCGCAGCAGCGGCTGCACGTCGGCGCGGAAGTAGATCGTCACGCTCTTGGAGAAGGTGCCGCGGCCCGACTGGGCGATGCCGAGCCGGTCGCGCACGCCGCTGCGCGCACCGTCCGCCGCGACGAGGTAGCGTGCCCGGACCGTCGTCAGCTCCCCGCTGTCGCGGTCGCGCACCCGTGCGCTCACGCCGCGCTCGTCCTGCTCGAAGGCCACGAGCTCCGCGCCGAAGCGCACCTCGGCGCCGACCTCGGCCGCGCGCTCGGCGAGCAGCGGCTCGATCGCGATCTGGGAGGCGAAGAGCCGCTCGGAGGGGCTCAGGTCGCGGACGCCGTCGTTGAGCTTCGGCAGATACCAGGCGATCTCCTCGCCCGCGAGGCTCTTCACCGCCATGATCGCCGCATCCTGGTCGAAGCGCTCCGCGGAGCGCTCGCGAATCGCGTTCTCCAGCCCGACGCTGCGCATGACCTCCATCGAGCGCTGCAGGATGAGTGCGGCGCGCGGATGGATCGCGGTGCCGCGGTGGCGCTCGACGACGAGCGAGCGCACGCCCTGGCTGCCGAGCAGCACGGCGGTCGTCATGCCGACGAGGCTGCCTCCCACGATGAGGACGGGGATGTCGATCTCGGGCTTCGGGTCGTGCGTCATGGCTCCTCCTCCATTGCCTGGTGTGACCGGCTGGTCCGGCGGTCCAGGCACGCTAAGTCCGGGGGGCCGGGCAGCGCATCGGCGTAGGATGCAGACGGCTGTGCGCCGAGTGCGCGCTCGACGAGCGCGCCCCGTCTGGCTCGCAGCGCTGACCGTGCTGGACTCGAAGGGGAGTCAGGTGGCGCAGCCCATCGCAGGACCGAGACCGCCGGAGGGCGCCGAGACGGTCGACGACGTCCGCGGCTGGGGGACGCTGCTCGCGAAGTCGTTCATGCGCTTCGACGTCGAGTCGGAGGAGCCGCAGCACTTCCGCGGGTCGTTCCGCGTGCGCGACGTCGCGAGCGTCGAGTTCATCGGCATGTCCACGGGTGGGCACGTCTCGCATCGCGACGCGGCGAGCATCGAGGACGATGGCCGCGCCGACTATCTCGTCTGCCTCCAGGTGGCGGGGGAGGGAGAGTTCACGCAGGGCGGTCGCTCGGCGGTCGTACGGCCGGGGGATCTGACGTTCTTCGACACGACGCGACCCGCGACCGTCGCGAGCACCGACGGCTACCGCAGCCTGTGCGTGCGCGTCCCGCAGCGGCTCGTCGACGTGCCGCGGGCCGGGATGGGGGAGTTGAGCGCGACGCGCTTCGCCGTCGACGACGGCCTCATGCCCGCGATCGCGACCATGCTGCGCACCTTCGACGCCGTGTCCGACGAGATGGCGCCCCACGTGCGCAGCCTCGCCGCGCACAACGCGATCGACCTGCTGACGACCCTGTTCCGCTCCCGCCTGGGCGCCGGCGCACCCGCGCGTCGGTGGTCGCCGGACCACGAGCTCGCGGACATGCTCGAGTACATCGATCGCCACCTCTTCGACCCGGACCTGTCGCCGAGCGTCGTCGCGGCCGCGCACTACATGTCGCTGCGGCGTGCGCACGAGCACTTCCACGATGCGGGCCTGACGATCTCGGCGCGCATCCTGCGGCGACGGCTCGAGCGCTGCCGCCGCGATCTCCTCGACCCCGCGAAGGCCGCGGAGCCGGTCGCCGCGGTCGGGCTGCGCTGGGGGTTCAGAACGCCGTCCCAGTTCGGTCGGGCGTTCCGGGACGCGTTCGGCGACTCGCCGGCCGCGTACCGGGCACGTCTGGCTACCCGTTAGGCGACGGCTGACCGCCGCCGGGCGTGCCGCCCGGAGCCTGACCCTGGCCGGGCCGCATCCCGCCGCCGAAGCCGCCGGCGATCGCCTCGCCCCCAGTGATGGTCGTCGCCGAGCCGTCGACCACGATCGTGTAGCTCGCGCCGCTCGTCATCCCGGGGGTCGAGGCCACGATGGTCTCGAACGCCTTCTCGGCGACGACCTCGATGAGCACCGTGCCCGCGCCGTCCTGCACCTGCACGCTCGATCCGGCGCTGCCGGCCGCCGTCACGGCGACCCAGCCCTGGGGCGAGTCCGCATCGGGGGACTGCGCCATGCCGGCCGAGCCGAGCGCGAGGAGCGTGCCGCCGGAGATCGTGAAGGCGCCGTTCGCGTCGAGCGCGCCGTTGCCGGCGTTCGTCGGGCCGAAGACGATCGTCGTGCCGCCGCTGATCGAGACGGAGCCGTTCGAGTCGAGCCCGTCGCCACCCGCGCGCACCGTGAGCTCGCCCCCGGTGATGACGAGCTGCTGTCCCCCGTCCGCCATCTCGTTCGCGCCGGCGTCGCCGCCGGCCGCGTTCAGGCCGTCATCGCTCGCCGTCACGTCGATGCGCCCGCTCGCGATCTCGATCTGAAAGGCCTCGAGCCCCTCGAGCGAGTCGGTGATCGTGAGCTCTCCGCCGTCGATCGCGAGGATCTGCTCGGCGTGGATGCCGTCGTCGGCGGCCGAGAACGCCATCTCCCCGCCCGTGATGACGACGTCGGTGAACGCGTTGACGCCGTCCTTGCCGGCCGTCGCGGTCAGTGTCCCGCCCTCGATGACGACGTAGCCGCGGCCGGCCTCCTCCGCGTTGTCCGCCTTGAGCGCGTGGCCCGCCGTCGCGGTGAGGTCGAGCACGCCGTCCTCGATCGTCAGGGAGTCCTTGCCGCGGAGGGCGTCGTCGGCGGCGACGACCGTGATCGCGCCGCCGATGATCGCGAGGTCGTCCTCGGAGGTGATGCCGTCGTTGCCGTTGCCTGTCACGGTGAGGGCACCGGTGCCGCTGATCGTGAGGTCCTCCTCGCTGAAGAGCGCGGCGTTGACGTCGGCGTCCTGCGCGTAGGCGGACGTGTCGGAGATCGCATTGCGCGACCCGGCCGCGAGGTGGACGGCGACGTCGTCAGCGGAGCGCACCTCGATCGCGGCGCCCGTCGTGCTCGAGATCGTCACACCGTCGAGGATGAGGACGACGAGTGCGTCCTCGGGCGCGTCGACGATGACCTGTCCGTCGAGCGTGCCGCTCAGCCGGTAGACGCCGGCGGCGCTCACCGTGACCGTCGAGCCGGTGGTGGTGACACCCGCGGGCGCGCTCGCGGTGCCGCCCGACAGGACGACGTCGATCGCGCCCGATGCCGACCACTCGTCCTCGCGGACGACCGTCGCGTTCTCGTTGTCCGCGAGCACGCGCTCCGCGAGCGTCGACGTCGTCGACACCTCGATGACCGCGCTGCTCGTCGCGCTCGGGGTCGGCGTGGTCGTCGGCGTGCTCGCGCAACCGGTGAGGATGAGGCCGGCGATGCCGACCGCGACGACGCCCGCGGCGACCCCGCCCTTGCTCATGCGGCGCATCGTGCGCCTCCGTTCTGATCGAAGTGGCGCCGAAGCACCCGTGTCCACTTGTTCGCGACGAGGTCCCCGCGGACTGCCGCGAGCCCCGTGCCGTACTTGCTGATGCCGACCGGCCGATGCCCGGCCCGCCACAGGGCGCGGTCGACGGCGGACGTCTGCGCGCCCGACTTCGTCTCGATGATCGCCGTGCCCGGCAGGCGCAGCATCTCGCCGTCGGGGGTCTCCCAGGACAGCTGCGTGTCGAGGGTCGCGCGCAGGCCCCGACCGGGCGGTGCGAACGTCGTCCGGCGGTAGCGGGAGACCAGCGTGGGTGCGAGTGCGGTGACGTCGGTGTTCAGACCGAGCGGCAGCAGCGACTCCTCGGCGTATTCGAGCCCCTCGTCGGTCAGGCGATGGCGTTCCGCGATCGGATAGTCGATGCGCTCCTTGACGGTCGTGCCGCGCGAGCCGCGGGTCTTGACCTCGAGGTAGGCCGCTGCGGAGTCGCGGTAGAGGCGGGTGCGGACCTTGAACCGGCGCCGGCGCGAGTGCGCCGCGAGCCGCCAGCTCAGCAGATCGGGGGTGTCGAAGTACACGGTGTCGTAGTCGAAGCTGCGGCGGCCGTCGATCTCCAGCACGCGGGTACCCGGCTCGAGGCCCGCGACCAGGCGCTCAGCGACCCCGAGCGGGACGATGTACTTGCGGTCGATGCGGGTGAGCAGCTCCGACTCGGCGACGAGGTCCGCGAGCACGATCGGCTCGAGGGCGTCGACGCACTCCGCGACGGCGCTCACTGCGCGGTCCCGACGAGGCTGCGCTGCAGTGCTCGGAAGCGCACGTCGACGACCGTGACGTCGTCGACGAAGTCGAGCCGCTGCACCGTGAACGCTGTCACGGTGCCCCCGAGCAGCTCCTCGAGGCTGGCGCGCAGCTCGGCCTCGTCCGCGATCGCGCGATCGAGGGTCACGAGCTGTTGGCGCGAGCGGGCGAGGAGGCCCGGGTGGTCGGCGGCCCACAGCACGACGAGGAGGACTGCGACGAGTGCGATCGGCAGCCACAGGGTCGTCGTCGGCAGGCCCGTCACGAGCCCGATCGCGAGTGCGGCGAAGTAGTAGACGATCTCGCGCTGCGAGATCTCGTACGAGCGCAGCCGGATGATCGACAGCACGCCGAAGAGTCCGAGGCCGAGCCCGAGGCCGACCTCCGCGGAGGCGAGGACCGCGGCGACGGCGAAGACGCCGATGTTGACGCCGATGAACGCGACGAGGAGGTCGCGCCGGCGATGCCGGGGATAGTAGACGCCGAAGGTCAGCAGCGCGATGGCGGCGAGGTCGACGGCGAGCATGATGGCGGTCTCCACTGAGAGCGCTCCTTCCGGGTCTGCGCCGCCCGCGGAACCGCGGCGGCGAGCACCATTGCGCCACGCCCGGCTATGGCGTTCCTATGACGCCCCAATGCCGGATCTGGGAATCCTGAAACGGTGCGGTCGCCGATGTCGGCGTTCAGGTGACAGCAACGCCCCCTATGACGACGCCAGAACGCCAGTTCCTGTCACCTGGGCGTCCAGGGGGAGTCGGATAGCACGGCGCGGGGGCGGTGACAAGCGGCTGTCGCAACCGGACGGGGGTGCCTAGCGTGGCAGCCGTACCCCCCCACCGGAGCGAGAGGAGCACACCATGGGATTCGTGGATGACGCGAAGGAGACCGCCGAGGCCGCCGCGACGAAGGTCGGGCGAGCCGTCGAGGATACCGTCGACCGCGTCAAGGACAAGGTCGACGAAGTCAAGGCCGACGCCAACGTCAAGAAGGCCGAGGCGGAGGCCGACGCCGTCCGCACGCGCAATGAAATGAAGGAGCAGCTGCGCGACTGACGCAGCACCCCTCCCGACGAGGGAATCCGCTCGAGACGAGGGCCCGCAATGCGAGATCGCCCTCGTCTCGGGCGCTTCCCCTGTCTGGCGACGAACTGAGAGGGGCGGACGGGAATCGAACCCGCGTAATCAGTTTGGAAGACTGAGGCTCTACCATTGAGCTACCGCCCCGTAGGGGCCCCTGAGGGCGCGCACAATCGTACCGGACAGGGACGGCGCTTCGGGGCGTAGCTCAGCTTGGTAGAGCGCCCGCTTTGGGAGCGGGAGGCCGCTGGTTCGAATCCAGTCGCCCCGACCAGCCGGGCCCCGATCCGCCGTCCGGGGCCACGGCGTTCTGCCGGTAGGATGGTTCGCCGTGAAGACCACGATCGAGAAGCTCACCCCGACCCGCGTCAAGCTCAGCATCGCCGTGACGCCGGAGGACCTGAAGCCCTCCATCGCGCACGCGTACGAGCACATCGCCGAGCAGGTGTCCATCCCGGGCTTCCGCAAGGGCAAGGTGCCGCCCGCGATCATTGACCAGCGGGTCGGTCGCGCCGAGGTGCTGCAGCACGCGGTGAGCGAGGGGATCGAGAACTTCTACCGTCGGGCCGTCACCGAGGAGAAGGTGCGCGCCGTCGGCCGCCCCCAGGCCGACATCGCTCAGCTCCCCGAGATCAAGGACTGGTCCGGCGACCTCGTCATCGAGGTCGAGGTCGACGTCCGGCCGGAGTTCGACCTCCCCAAGTACGAGGGCCTCAAGCTCGAGGTCGACGAGGCGAAGGTCTCCGCCGCCGAGGTCGACCAGGAGCTCGAGACGCTCCGCACCCGCTTCGGCACCCTCGTGACCGTCGACCGCCCCGCCCAGAAGGGCGACTTCGTCACGCTCGACCTCAGCGCGACGATCGACGGCGTCGAGGTCGACTCGGCCTCCAACCTCTCCTACGAGGTCGGCTCGGGCGAGCTGCTGGAAGGCATGGACGACGCGGTCGAGTCGCTCACCGCGGGCGAGTCCACGAGTTTCGAGTCGGCGCTGCTCGGCGGCGACCACGAAGGCCAGACGGCGCTCATCGCCGTCACCGTCCAGGCGGTCAAGGTCCGCGAGCTCCCCGAGCTCGACGACGACTTCGCGCAGCTCGCGTCGCAGTTTGACACGGTCAAGGAGCTCAAGGCCGACATCAAGGAGCAGGCCGCCAAGGGGAAGGTCTTCCAGCAGGGCGCACAGGCCCGCGACCTCATCGTCCCCGCGCTCCTCGAGCAGGTCGAGATCGAGGTGCCGCAGGGCATCATCGACGACGAGGTGCACCGCCACCTCGAGTCCGAGGGCCGTCTCGAGGACGACGAGCACCGCGCCGAGGTCACCGAGGCGAGCGAGAAGGCGTTCCGCACCCAGTTCCTCCTCGACGCGATCGTCGAGCAGGAGGAGATCAAGGTCTCCCAGGAGGAGCTCTCGATGCACCTCATCCGCGCCTCGCAGCAGTACGGCATGGCGCCGAATGACTTCGTCAAGGCGCTCGACGAGTCCGGTCAGATCCCGGCGATGATCGCCGAGGTCGCCCGCAACAAGGCGCTCGCCGCCGTCCTCGGCAAGGCGAAGGTCGTCGATGGGAAGGGCAAGGCGGTCGACGTCACCGAGTTCGTCGACGCATTCGTCGGCACCCCCGGCGGTCCCGTCCTCGACGGCGACGACCACGAGGGTCACGACCACGACCACGACCACGAGCACTGACCGCGTCGTTACACGTCGTAACCCGCTTTCGTGCTCGCCGCGGCGCGGCGAGTAAGGTGCCCTGGTGACCCGCCCGGACCGCCGTGACCCCCGTACCCTCGGCGAGTCGAGTGCCGCGGTCCATGCGGGTAACGCGACCGACCCGACGACCGGGGCGATCAAGACGCCGATCACGCTCGCGAACTCGTACGAGTTGCCGTACGACCCCACCGCGATCGACTGGACCGTCAACGACCAGCTGCTCTACACGCGCACGAGCGGCGCCAACCAGCTGAGCCTCCAGGCGAAGCTCGCGGCGCTCGAGGGCGCCGAGGACGCCGCGGTCTTCGCGAGCGGCGTCGCCGCGACACACGCCGTGTTCTTCACATTCCTGAACGCCGGCGACCACATCGTGTGCTCCGACGTCGTCTACGAGGCGACCTTCAATCTGCTCGTCGACCTGTTCCCCCGCAAGTACGGGATCACCGCGACACTCGTGGACATCACCGACCTCGACGCCGTCGCGGCGGCGATACGGCCCGAGACCCGACTCGTCTTCACCGAGACGATCGCCAACCCCACGACCGTCGTCGCCGACCTCCCGGCGCTCGCCGCGATCGCGCACGCCCATGACACCCTGCTCGTCGTCGACTCGACCTTCTCGCCCCCGCCCGTCCTAAGGCCCATCGAGCACGGCGCCGACCTCGTCGTGCACTCGATCACCAAGTACATCAACGGCCACGGCGACGCCCTCGGCGGTGCCGTCCTCGGCCGCACGAGCCTCATCGACCCGATCAAGCAGCAGGCGATGATTGACGCAGGCGGCATCATCGCGCCCTTCAACGCCTGGCTCGTCCAGCGCGGGACCGTCACCCTGCCGCTGCGGATGCGTCACGTCAACGAGAGCGCGCAGCAGGTCGCCGAGTTCCTCGCCGCCGACCCGCGCGTCGCCTGGGTGCGCTACCCGGGTCTGCCGAGTCACCCGCAGCACGAGCTCGCTGCGCGACTCATGCCGCGCGGCCAGGCCGGGATGATCGCGTTCGCTCCCCACGGCGACACCGAGGCGATCAACGCATTCGTCTCCCGGCTGCGTCTCATCACCTCCGCGACCAGCCTCGGACATGACGAATCGCTCATCGTCCACTACACGAAGACCGGTCCCAGGCAGGACCTCTACGGCTCGCCGTTCACCGACGAAGGCACCCTGCGCCTGTCGATCGGACTCGAGGACACCGACGACGTCATCGCCGACCTCGACGCCGCGCTCGGCTGAGCCGTCCCTGTTTCGCGTTCGCATCGCCGGGCCGATACTCTCGGCCTTGTGGCAGTGACCGAAGCGCAGAAGCAACAGGCGTCCGACCCGGCAGCGACCGGACATCAGCTCCAAGCGCTCAGCACCGAGCCGGAACTGTGGCCCCTCATCGCGGCCAACCCGGCGGCCTATCCCGACCTGCTCGACTACCTGCGTGAGCACGGCGGCCCCGAGGTCCAGGCGGCCCTCACGGCGCGCGCGGCCGCGGCAGCGGTGCCCGAGTCGCCGGCAGCGCCGGCACCACCGGTCGTGCCGCCGGCGCCCGCGGCATCCGCGTCGCCGCCGCCGCCCGCACCCGGTGCGACCGCCGCCTACCCCGCCTACGCGCCGACGCCGCCGAGCCCCCGCACCCCCGGCAGCCGCAAGCCGCTCATCATCACGCTCGTCGTCGTCGGCGCCCTCATCATCATCGGCGGCGCCCTCGCCGTCACCGTCGCCGTGCTGAACAGCACCGTCTACAGCCCGCAGGCGCGTGCGCAGGAGTTCTTCGGCCACGTCGCCAAGGGCGAGTTCGGCGCCGCGACCCAGCAGCTGCTCACGCCGCCGAGCAGCGCCGACGGCATCGATACGTCGCTCATCGACGCGCCGACCGTGACGCTCATCGAGGGACTCACCGACATCGCGTTCGGCCCCCAGCAATCCGACCCACGCGGCAGCGGCAGCGTCTACTTCCCCGTCACGGCGACACTCGCGGGGGAGCGGATCTCCGGCGAGATCGTCCTCGCCCCGGCCGACACCGTCGCACTCGTGCTCCGCAACTGGAAGGTCCAGTACGTCGCGTTCGGCTCCCTCATCGGCGTGTCGAGCAACGGCGCGACCGACCTCCAGATCGGGGGCGTGCCGATCGAGCCCAGCGAGGACGGATACGTGAGCCTTGCCGCCTACCCCGGCGTCTACGGCTACACGACCGGCGGCGATGACCGCTTCTTCCACTACAGCGCCGACGTCGACCGCATCGTGGTCGGCGAGACGAACGGCGACGTGTACTTCACGGCGACGGCGAGCGACGCGCTGCTCCAGGAGGCCGCGACGCTCGCGACGCAGCGCATCGACGCGTGCATCGACGAGGAGCTGACCTCCTGCTCTTACGTCTGGTCGGCCGGCCAGTCGACGAACGCGACGACCTGCTCCTACTTCCCGGTGACCGGCTACCCCGAGTGGTACCGCGCCATCGACCTCAAGGTCGACGAGTACCCGCTCATCACGGTCGACGCGTACTCGCGCGCCGACGGCGGCTACGCCTACACCGACATGGGCGACGAGGGCAGCGCGACGGTGACGTGGGAGGAGCTCGACTTCGCGACGAACGCCTGGGTGGCGTGCTCGACCGAAGCGACCGTCGAGTTCTCCGCGGACATCGTGTTCGACGGCGATTCCATCGCCTTCGACGAGTACTGGCGCTGAGCCGGCCGCGGCTCCGCCTGCGGCGAACACGGGCATGGTGGGCCTCGCCGGCCCGTTAGGGTCGAATGCGCAGCGCAGAAGCGCCCGCAGATTCAAGGAGCGAAACCCATGGCCGATCCGGCATTCCAGCCGAACGTCTTCGACCGCCTGCTCAAGGACCGCATCATCTGGCTCGGCTCCGAGGTCCGTGACGACAACTCGAACGAGATCGCGGCGAAGCTGCTGCTGCTCGCCGCCGAGGACGACAAGCAGGACATCTACCTCTACATCAACTCGCCCGGCGGCTCGATCACGGCCGGCATGGCGATCTACGACACGATGCAGTTCGTCCCGAACGACATCGTCACGGTCGGGATCGGCATGGCCGCTTCCATGGGCCAGCTGCTGCTGACGGCCGGCACGAAGGGCAAGCGTTACATCACCCCCAACGCGCGCGTGCTGCTGCACCAGCCGCACGGCGGCTTCGGCGGGACCTCCTCGGAGATCCAGACCCAGGCGAAGCTCATCACCTCGATGAAGCAGCGCCTCGCGGAGATCACCGCGGCCGCGACCGGCAAGACCGTCGAGCAGATCCACGCCGACGGAGACCGCGACCGCTGGTTCACTGCCGAGGAGGCCCTCGAGTACGGCTTCGTCGACCACATCCGCGCCTCCGCGTCCGACGTCGTCGGCGGCGGCGGCACCGCGAACTGACTCGGGATCAAGGAGAAACCATCACCATGAGCAGCCTCTACCTCCCGCAGTCCGGCACCCAGACGTCGATGCCCCAGTCGCGCTACATCCTGCCGACGTTCGAGGAGCGCACCGCCTACGGCTACAAGCGCCAGGATCCCTACGCGAAGCTCTTCGAGGACCGCATCATCTTCCTCGGCGTCCAGGTCGACGACGCGTCCGCCGACGACATCATGGCGCAGCTCCTCGTGCTCGAGTCGCAGGACCCCGACCGCGACATCATCATGTACATCAACTCGCCCGGCGGCTCCTTCACCGCGATGACGGCGATCTACGACACGATGCAGTACATCCGTCCGCAGGTCATGACCGTCGTGCTTGGCATGGCGGCATCGGCGGCGGCGGTCATCGCGGCGGGCGGCTCGGAGGGCAAGCGCCTCGCGCTGCCGAACTCCCGCATCCTCATCCACCAGCCCTCGTACGGCGGGGCGGGCCACGGCCAGGCCTCCGACATCGAGATCCAGGCGGCGGAGATCCAGTCGATGCGCGTCTGGCTCGAGGAGACCCTCGCCCGCCACTCGAAGCGGTCGGCGGAGGAGATCTCCAAGGACATCGAGCGCGACAAGACGCTCTCGGCGGCCGAGGCGGTCGAGTACGGGCTCATCGACCAGGTGCTCACCTCGCGCAAGACGGCGCCGGCGATCACGCGCTGATCCGAGCTCGGCGCTGCGCCGGCGCTCAGCGGAAGTCGCGCGAGCTGTGCCGCACCCCGACCCGGAGCGGCTCGAAGGCGTCCGCGAGGATGCCGACGACGCCCTCCTCGGAGCGCTCGAGCATGCCGCGCACGATGAGCGCCGGCGCCCCGCGCACGACGTGTCGGTAGCGCGACCACACGCCGACCGTGCAGATCACGTTGACGAGGCCGTGCTCGTCCTCGAGATTGATGAACGTCACGCCGGAGGCCGTCGCGGGTCGCTGGCGGTGCGTCACGAGTCCCGCGATCTCGATGCGACGACCCGCCTCGGCCGCGCGCAGCCGGGTCGAGGGCAGCACGCCGCGCGCGTCGAGCTCCTGCCGGAAGTGCGCGACCGGGTGATCGTCGACGCTGACGCCCGTCGCCCGGAGGTCCTCGGCGAGCCGCTCGAACGCGCTCTGGTCGGGGAAGAGCGGCGGCTGCACGGCGACGACGGTGCCGGGGAGGAACTCGGCACGGTCGCGCGCCGCCCCGCCGGCCTCCCAGAGCGCTTGGCGGCGGGTGAGTCCGAAGCCGTCGAACGCACCGGCGCTCGCGAGGGCCTCCAGCTGGCGTTCTGACAGGTCGGTGCGGCGGACGAGGTCGCGCATCGAGCGGTAGGGACCGTGCTCGTCGCGCTCCGCGACGATGCGCGCGGCGGTCTCGGTGCCGATGCCGGTGATCTGGGCGAGGCCGAGGCGGACGGCCGGCCCATCATCCTCGAGGGTCGTGCCGACGCCCGAGCGGGCGAGGTCGGGCCGCCGCACCTGCACGCCGTGACGGCGCGCGTCGGCGACGAGCGTCGCGGGGGAGTAGAACCCCATCGGCTGCGAGTCGAGGAGGCCGGCGAGGAACGCGGCGGGATACCGCAGCTTGAACCATGAGCTCGCGTACACGAGCAGCGCGAACGACAGTGAGTGGCTCTCCGCGAAGCCGAAGTCCGCAAACGCGAGGATCTGCCGGTAGATCGCATGGGCGGCATCGCCCTCGAGTCCGTTGCGGGCCATCCCCTCGTAGAGCCGCTCGCGGACGGACTCGATGCGCTCGATGCCGCGCTTGGAGCCCATCGCCCGGCGCAGCAGGTCGGCGTCCTCCGCGGAGCAGTCGCCGATGACCATCGCCATCTGCATGAGCTGCTCCTGGAAGACGGGCACGCCGAGCGTGCGCTCGAGCACGGGCTCCAGCTTCGGATGCGGGTAGGTGACGGGCTCGAGCCCCATTTTGCGCCGCACGAACGGGTGCACCGCGCCGCCCTGGATCGGGCCGGGCCGGATGAGCGCGATCTGGATCGCGAGGTCGTAGAAGCACCTCGGCTGAAGTCGGGGGAGGAGCCCGATCTGTGCACGCGATTCGACCTGGAAGACGCCGATCGAGTCGCCCGTGGCGAGCATGTCGTAGACCGCGGGATCCTCCTTGGGGATCGTGGCGAGACTCCAGCGGGTCCCCGTCGAGTGCTCGACGAGATCGAAGGTGCGCTGCAGCGCCGAGAGCATGCCGAGCCCGAGGAGGTCGAACTTGACGAGCCCGATCCAGGCGGAGTCGTCCTTGTCCCACTGGATGACGGTGCGGCCGTCCATCCGGGCGTGCTCGATCGGCACGACCTCGCCGACGGGTCGCTCCGTCAGCACCATCCCGCCGGAGTGGATCCCGAGGTGCCGCGGGGCTTTGAGGAGTTCGGAGGCGTATTCGACGACCTGCGCGGGGATGTCGGACTCCTCGGTGCCGACCATGCTGTGCCGCTCGACGAGCTTCGCGTAGGCGTCCTGCTGGCCCGGGGAGTAGCCGAGTGCCCTCGCCATGTCGCGGATGGCGTTCTTCGGTCGGTACTGGATGACGTTGCACACCTGTGCCGCGCGCGTCCTGCCGTACTTCTGGAAGACGTACTGGATGATCTCCTCGCGTCGCTCGGAGTCGAAGTCGACGTCGATGTCGGGCTCCTCGTCGCGCATCGATGAGAGGAAGCGCTCGAACGGCAGGCCGTAGCCGATCGCGTCGACCGCGGTGATGCCTAGGAGGTAGCAGACGGCGGAGGCCGCCGCGCTGCCGCGGCCCTGGCAGAGGATGCCGCGGCGGCGCGCCTCCGCGACGATGTCGTGCACGATGAGGAAGTAGCCGGGGAAGCCTTTGGCTTCGATGACGTCGAGCTCGTGGGCGATCCGCTGCCGCCCGGGCGCGTCGAGCGCGGGGTAGCGCTCCGGCACGGCCCCCCAGACGAGTTCCCGGAGCCAGGACATCTGGGTGTGGCCCTCGGGCACCTGCTGCCGGGGGAGCGCGGGTTTGATGCGGCGCAGGGAGAACGCGATCTCCTCGGCGATCGAGACGGTGCGGGCGACCGCGCCGGGGTAGCGGCGGAAGCGCTCGCGCATCTCGCGTCCGCTGCGCAGGTGCGCGGATTCGTGCGCGGGCAGCCAGCCGTCGAGCTCGTCGAGCGAGCGGCCGGCGCGGACTGCGGCGATCGCGGTGGCGAGCCGGGCCTGCTCGGGCCTGGCGTAGTGCACGTTGTTCGTCGCGACGGTCGCGAGCCGGCGCTCGGCGGCGATCGCGGCGAGCACGTCGTTGCGCCGGGAGTCGAGGGGGTCGCCGTGGTCGATCAGCTCGACGAGGACGCCGTCGGGGCCGAAGCGCTCGACGAGTCGGTCGATCGCGGCCGCGGCCGCATCCGGCCCCTCGTCGGCGAGCGCCGTGCGCACCGATCCTTTGCGGCAGCCGGTGAGGGCGATGAGGTGGTCGCGGTGGGCGGCGAGCTCGTCGAGCTCGTAATGCGGGCGTCCTTTCTCGCCGCCGCGCAGCTGCGCGGTCGTGATCGCACCGGAGAGCCGGTGGTAGCCCTCGGGGCCGCGGGCGAGCAGCAGCAGGTGCTCGCCGCCCGGATCCGGGACGCCGGTCCTGAGCCCGTCCGTCTTCGACTCGCGCTCGTCGGGGGCGTGCCGGAGGCTCAGCTCCGCGCCGAACACGGTCGAGACCCGCGTCGCCTCCGCGGCTTCGGCGAAGCGCACGACGCCGTAGTAGCCGTCGTGGTCGGTCAGCGCGATCGCGGTGAGGCCGAGCCGAGCCGCCTCCTCGATGAGCTCCTCGGGTCCCGACGCCCCGTCGAGGAAGGAGTAGGTGGAGTGCGCGTGCAGTTCCGCGTAGGGGACGGCGTCCTGCGGTCGCTCGATGGGGGGCGGCAGGTAGGGGCCGCGGGAGGTGGAGACGGGCGCGTCGATCGGCGCCGTGTCGCGGGCCCGGCCCTCGAGCGTGTCGACGAGCTCGCGCCAGGACATGGGCGGGTTGTGGAAGCCCATCAGTCGTACCCGCCCTCGATCGACCAGTCGTCGCCCTCGAGGAGCAGCAACCAGGCGGAACCGCTCTCGTCGACGGCCTGGAAGCGGTGCGCGCGCCGCATCGTGCCCGGATCCCAGTTGTGCTCGATGAGCGGCCAGGGACCGGACCAGGCGACGATGCGTCGTGCCGAGCCCTGGATCCGCAGCCTCGCGGGATGCCCGTCGAGGTGCGCTCGTGCGCGCACTCGCACGGGCGAGCCGTCCTCCGTCTCGACCGCGATGGGGATGGGGTCCTGCGGCACGGCTGACGGCAGCGGCGGCGGCAGGCTCCCGGGCCACGGTCGATCGTCGCCGGTGCGTGCCGCCGCGATCGGGCGCTCGCCCCACGGGGTCAGCACGATGCGGTCGGCGAGCCGTCGCCCGCCGCCGAGGCTCGCGGTGAGCACGCCGCGGTGACCCAGGATCGCCTGCACCCGCGCGAAGGCGTGGTGGACCCGCTCGTCGCTCGCCCCGCCGAACAGTCCCGGCTCGTGCTCGCCGATCGGATCGACCGCCTCGGGCGTCAGCCGGACGGTCGCGACGCCCTCCGCGAGCGCCTCGGCGCTGCGGGCATCGGCGCTCGCGACGTCGAGCTGCCAGCGCACCCGATCGACGATGCTCGCCGCGTCGAAGGACGAGGTGTGCGCCCAGAGCCGCTCCGCGATGCCGCCGCGCGGTCCGATGAGCTCGATCCGCAGCTCGGTGCAGGCGAGCTGGCGGTCGACGAGTCCCGCGACGAACTCCTCGGCCCCCATTCGGATGCCGAACGCGACCTGGTCGGCGATCGTCAGGGGCGGTTCGAACGCGATCTCGCGGGCGAGCTCGGGCGGCGGCCGGCGCGGCGCGACCCGGCGCGAGTCCCGCCCCGCGGCGAGCGCATGCAGGTGCGCGCCGGTCGGCCCGAAGCGCTCGAGGACGTGGTCGGCGCCGAGCGCCGCGAAGCCGCCGAGCGTCCGCACGCCGAGTTGGTCGAGCAGCCGCGCGAGCGCGTCGTCGCCGAGTGACTCGACGGCGATCGGCGCGAGGAACTCGGCGGCGCCGCCGGCGGGCACGACGAGCACGGGAGCGGCGCGCCGTGCCGCCTGCTCCGCCGTGAAGCGGCCGTCGGCGACCCCCGCGGCGGCCTCTGGGAAGCCTTCCGCGCGCAGGTGGGCGACGAGCGCCTGCGCGGCGGGCGCCTCGCCCCCGTAGTAGCGGGCCGGTCCCCGGATCCGGATCGCGGCGAGCCCCGGCCGGATGATCTGCATGCCCGGCGCGAGCTGCTCGAGCCGGTCGACGACGGGCAGGAACTCGCGCGCGTCCCGCCCCGGGTCGGCGGACGCGAGGTGCAGGCCGGGCGCGCGGGCGTGGGCGTCGCGCCGGCGCATGCCGCGTCGCACGCCGAGGCGTCGGGCGAGCGCGGAGCAGGCCACGACGGAGTTGCCCACGAGCACCGCGATCGGCGCGTGGGCGGGGACGATGCTCGAGCGCATGAGCGCGGTCACCGGCCAGTCCGGCAGCCAGAGCACGAGGCAGCGCTCCATCAGCCGGCCGCCGCGCGGTCGGGGGTCTCGATACGCTGCTGCGCGCTATTCGACCCGCGTTCCGCGGTCTCGATTCGTCGCTGCGTGGCACTCGACCCGAGCGCATCGTGTGCTCCCGCGAGCACGATCCGTCCCCGCCGCAGCGCCCCCGAGCGCCGCGAGGCGACGACGACGCCCGCCGTGCACCGCTCGAGGAGCCCGTGTCCGCTGCCGAGCCCCGTCCACTCCCGGTCCTCGATGTCGAGCCGGGCCTCCGCGAGCGGCCAGGCCCCCTGGACGAGGAGGACCGCGTGCCGCTCGCGCAGGCGTGCGGCGAGCCGCGACGCCTCCGCGTCGCGGACTCGCGTGCCGGGGCGCACCGCGACGACGCCGATCGATTCCGCGAGCGCGCCGACGACGCCGAGCCAGCGATCACCGGGATGGGGCACGAACGCGATGCGCTCGAGGTCCACGCCCGCCGCCAGCGCCGACTCGACGCCGAACTCGGGGATGCCGACGACCGCGCACCAGATGCCGGCGGCCGAGGGCGCGGCGAGCATCGTGGTCAGCAGTGCGCCGGAGCGTCCGAGCGCGTACGCGCCGCCCGCCCGCAGTCCGCGGTCGGGCAGCAGCCGGGCGATGCCCGGTGCGACCGGCAGCACGGGCGCCGCGGCCGCGATGCGACCCGAGCGGCCGACGCGCCCGAGGCGCTCGACCTGCTCGATGCGCGCCCGGAGCCGGGCGACCTCCGCCGCATTCGTCATGCCGGGAAGTATCGAACATATGTTCGAATGATGCAAGCGGCCGGTTCATCTTCCGGCGTGTCGCCGCGCGGCCGCGGGCCGGGCCTCAGCGCCGGCGGCGGATCGCGATGATGGAGCCGATGACGACGAGCGCGAGCGCGACGGAGACCGCGAGCCACACCGGCCACAGCGGCGCCTCCACGGGAGGCTCGACGAGGGTGCCGGGTCCAGCGGTGGGGGGCGCCTGGGCGCCCGCGACGCTGAACGGGATCTCGCCGGAGACAGGGTGCCCGTCGGCGCTGACGACCTGGTACTGCATGACGTAGGCGCCGCCGGCGAGCGGGACGCCGGGGGTCGACAGCGTCGGCCCGTCGATCGTGAGCGGCCCGCTCGTCATCTCCTCGCCGGTCGTGACGGCGACGATTCGCAGCGCGAAGCCCTCGCCTGCGCCCGTGATGTCTGCGAGGTCCTCGTTCGCCGTGATCGAGAAGCGCTCGGGCGCCGAGGCGATCTCCTCGCCGGCCCCCGGGGTCGATTCGACGATCGTCGAGTGCGCCGCTGCGGGGGTGGAGAACGCGATGGCGGCGGCGATGGCGAGGATCAGACCCGCCGCCGCGCGCACGGGTACAGAGGCGTTTCGGGACATGCCGCCATTATCCCCGCGCTTGCCTGGCGATGTCGGGGATAGCGGTTAGGCTCGGGAACATGGCACGAATCGGTGAAAGCGCCGACCTGCTCAAGTGCTCCTTCTGCGGGAAGAGTCAGAAGCAGGTCCAGCAGCTCATCGCAGGACCCGGGGTCTACATCTGCGACGAGTGCGTCGAGTTGTGCAACGAGATCATCGCGGAGCGGCTCGCGGAGTCGGCCGAGGGCGAGGTCGCCGACTTCGACCTGCCGAAGCCGCGCGAGATCTTCGCATTCCTCGAGGAGTATGTGATCGGCCAGGAGGCGGCCAAGAAGGCGCTCTCGGTCGCGGTGTACAACCACTACAAGCGCATCCGGGCGGCGGGCGAGCTGCACCCCGCGGACGTCGAGGACCAGGTCGAGATCGCGAAGTCCAATATCTTGCTGATCGGTCCGACCGGCTGTGGCAAGACGTATCTCGCCCAGACGCTCGCGAAGCGGCTCAACGTGCCGTTCGCCGTCGCCGACGCGACCGCGCTGACGGAGGCCGGCTACGTCGGCGAGGATGTGGAAAACATCCTGCTCAAGCTCATCCAGGCCGCCGACTACGACGTCAAGCGCGCCGAGCAGGGGATCATCTACATCGACGAGGTCGACAAGATCGCACGCAAGGCGGAGAATCCGTCGATTACCCGTGACGTCTCGGGCGAGGGCGTGCAGCAGGCGCTGCTGAAGATCCTGGAGGGCACGGTCGCCTCGGTCCCGCCGCAGGGCGGGCGCAAGCACCCGCACCAGGAGTTCATCCAGATCGACACGACGAACGTGCTCTTCATCGTCGCGGGCGCGTTCTCGGGGCTCGAGGAGATCATCTCGGGGCGCGTCGGCAAGAAGGGCATCGGCTTCGGCGCGGAGCTGCATGCGAAGCGCGACGGTGGCGAGCTCTTCCCCGAGGTGCTGCCGGAGGATCTCCACAAGTTCGGCCTCATCCCCGAGTTCATCGGCCGACTGCCGGTCGTCGCGACCGTGTCGCCGCTCGACCGGGCCGCGCTCATGGACATCCTCACGACGCCGCGCAATGCGCTCATCAAGCAGTACCGGCGGATGTTCGAGATCGACGGCGTCGAGCTCGAGTTCGAGCCGGCGGCGCTCGAGGCGATCGCCGACCTCGCGGTGCTGCGCCAGACGGGTGCCCGCGGCCTGCGCGCGATCATGGAGGAGGTGCTCGGCCCGATCATGTTCGACGTGCCGAGCGATGACAAGGTCGCCCGGGTCATCGTGACGCGCGCGGCGGTGCTGGAGAATGCCGCGCCGACGATCGTGCCGCATGCGCAGCGCCGTACGGAGAAGTCCGCATAGTGGGCGAGGCGCACGCCGGCTCTGCGCTCAAGGGCGTGCGTCGGACGACGGTCGTCGTCATCATCGTGACGGTCGTGATCTCGGCGATCCTCGGCATCGTCATGCTGCTCACCGGCAGCTGGGGTGACGTGCAGGGCCGCATCCTCGGCACGACGTTCGCGATCGCCGTGTTCGCCATCACGGCGCTGTGCCATCTCGCGCAGGTCGACCGGCCGCTGCGCACGCTGGGGTTCACCGGCATCGCCGCGAGCGTCCTCGCGCTCATCCCGGTCCTCATCATCATCTGGGACACCGGGGGCTATTCGAGCGACACCTATGCCTGGCTGCTCAAGTCCTTCGGCTTCTTCACGGTCCTTGCGGCGAGTCTCGCCCAGGCGAATCTGCTGCTGCTGCTCGCGCGTCGGCGCCAGCGCGCCGTGCGCATCGTGCTGATCGTCGCACTCGTCTTCATCGCCGTCGTCGCCATCATGATCTGGCTCCCGATCCTGACCGAGGGTCGCATCCCGGGCGACGGGGGCGACTGGTACTGGCGCCTGTTCGGCGTCGCGGCGATCGTCGACGTGCTCTGCACGATCGTGCTGCCGGTGCTCGGGCTCGTGCTCAAGGAGTCGAGGTCCGGTTTCGTCGCGTTGACCCTGCACGCGCCCGCCGAGCTCGTCGCCCGGCTCGATGAGCGGGCCGCGGCGGAGGGTTCGACGCGGGCCGCGGTCGCCGAGGCGGCGCTCGCCCGAGGTCTTCCTGAGTAGTCACCGCCATTCGAAAGTGGGTTCAGATATGTCGACCATGCGCGCAGCCGTCCTCGAGACGACGGGTCTCGACTTCTCGGTGCAGGAGCTCCGACTCCCGAAGCCGCGCGCCGGCGAGGTGCGCATCAAGGTCGTGGCCTGCGGCGTGTGCCACACCGACCTCCATGTCATGAAGGGCGAGGTCGTCTTCCCGCAGCCGGGCGTTCTCGGCCACGAGGTGTCGGGCATCGTGGATGCGATCGGCGACGGGGTGACGAATGTCGCGGTCGGCGACCGGGTCGTCAGCGCGTTCATCATGCCGTGCGGCAAATGCCGGCACTGCGTGCGCGGCCTGGAGGACATCTGCGAGCAGTTCTTCGCCTTCAACCGGCTGAAGGGGCAGCTCTACGACGGCGACACCCGCCTGTTCCGCCCGGACGGCACGCCCGTCGCGATGTATTCCATGGCGGGCATGGCCGAGTACTCGATCGTCCCCGACACCGACGTGTTCGTCGTACCGGAGGGCTTGCCGCTCGCCGACGCGGCGATCCTCGGCTGCAGCGTGTTCACGGCGGTCGGCGCGGTGCGCAATGTGGCGGAGATCCGCACGGGCGACACGGTCGCCGTCGTCGCCGTCGGGGGCGTCGGCCTGAACCTCGTCCAGGTCGCCCGGGCGTTCGGCGCGGAGAAGGTCATCGCGATCGACGTCGCGCCCGACAAGCTCGAGCTCGCGCGCCGGCTCGGCGCGACGCACATCGTCAACTCGCTCGAGACCGACTCCGTCGCCGCGGTGCGCGAGATCACGGGCGGCCGCGGCGTCGACGTCGCGTTCGAGGCGCTCGGCGCCGCCCAGACGGTGGAGAACGCGATCGCGATGGTCGACGACGGCGGGGCGGTCGTGCTCGTCGGCATCGCGCCGGCGGGCGTGACGGCGGGGCTCAACATCGCGCACGTCGTGCGTCGCAAGATCCGCATCCTCGGCTCGTACGGCGCGCGGGCGCGTACCGACATGCCGATCGTGCTGCAGCTCGCGGCCGAGGGGAAGATCAGGGTCGGAGACCTCATCTCGGAGCGCTACGGTCTCGACGATGCGGACACGGCGTTCCAGCGCCTGTCGAGAGGCGAGGTCCTCGGCCGCGCGATCGTCGAACCGGGTCGCTAGTCCGACGGCTCGACGAGCGAGGGCATGGTCCGAGTCGCTGGGCGCCGGCCCGGCACGGTGCCGAGCAGCACGCCCCCGATGATGACGAGCCCGCCGGCGACCTCCCAGCCGTCGATCCCGCCCCCGATCGCGAGGGTCATGAGGACGGTCCACAGCGGCATGAGGTTCATGAGCAGTCCGCCGGTCGCGGGCGCGAGTGTGCGCAGGCCGAACGCCCAGAGCGCGAAGCCGAGCGCGGACCCGAGCAGCGCGAGGTAGGCGACGCCGACCCAGCCGAGCGGGTCCTGGGGGAGCTGCAGCCCGGTGAAGCAGCTGACGATCCCGAGCGCGATCGCGGCGCCGACGGCCTGCAGTGCGGTCGAGGTGATGACGGGCACGTCCGTGACGATCCGCCCGAGGACCACGTAGGTCGCCCAGCAGAGGTAGGCGAGCACGATCAGCAGGTCGCCGATGTTGACCCCGGTCGCGAGGACGGCGGCGAAGTCGCCTTTCGTCACGACGAGTGCCGCTCCGACGATGCTGATCGCGAGGCCGAGGGCGAGCCGCCAGCGGATGCGGCTGCGCAGCACGAGGGCGGCGAGGACCGCGATGAGGATGGGTCCCGATGCGCCGATGAGCGAGCCGGAGACCGGCGTGGTGTGCCGGAGGCCTTCCAGGAGCAGCACCGAGAACCCGGCCATGCCGAGGCAGCCGAGCAGCAGCAGTCGCGGCCAGTGCCGCAGCGCCGCGCGCCAGTCGGGGCGCTCGACGATCTGCGCGACGATGAGCAGCGCGATGGCGGCGAGGCCCCAGCGCCACAGCGTCAGCGAGATGGGGTCGACCGTGTCAACGACGAGGTCCCCGACGACGTAGATCCCGGCCCAGAGGACGGTTGCTCCGATGACCGCCGTGAGCGCGCGCCCCCGTGCGCCACCCGCCCTCGTCACCGTCTCACGCTACTCCCGCCGCGCCCGCGCCCGCGCCCGCGCCCGAGCGGCGCCGACGCTCGCGGGTCGTCCTCAGTTTCCGAGCATTCCGCCGGTGCCCTCGGCGAGCTGGGCTCCGAGCGTGACGCCCTGATGGTGCCAGTAGCGGTCGATGATCTTCCACTCGCCGTCTCGCTTCTCGAGCCGATCGCTGTACTCGCCATGGACCTGCGCCATCTTCGCCTCATTGTCGGGCGTGCGCATGCCGGCGACGTTCAGCGTCTTGGACTTCACGCTTGCGGCCTGGAGGCCCGGTTCGAAGTCGATCCGGATGTTCGTGCAGTAATGGATGTCGAGGAAGAAGAGGCCGGCATTGCGTTCATACTCGGGGCGCACGTCGCGCGCGTACTCACCCCGGATGTGACCACTGGAGGTCCAGTCCATCGTCGTCTCGGGGACGAAGAGCTCGTCGAGCGCCGCCCAGTCGTGGTCGTCGAGCGCGTGCACATAGCGTGCATAGAGATCGTAGATCGCGATCCGGTCGACGACCTCTGCTGCGTAGTCGGGTCTAGTCATCGTTCGGGTCTCCCATTCGGATCGGTTCGAGCCGCAGGCCTTCGACGGTCGCGGGATCGAAGTGGTCGTACATGCGGATCGACTTGATTCGACCCTCGTCGTCGAAGAGATAGATCCCCATGCCCGATGCGGCGGGCTCGAGGTGGCCGGAGGTCCATTCGACGGTGAAGCTGCGCGGCTCGTGGATCTGGCTTGAGAAGTACAGCACGACCTCGTCACCGATGAACTGCTCGTAGAGCCGGCGCACCTGGTCCGGCGGGATGACCGAGGTCCCGACCTCGATCGTCGCGTCGGGCGCGAACGTGGCGAGCACGCCCTCGAGATCGAGCCGGGTGACGGCGTCGTAGTAGGCGGCGTTGATCCCGTTGAGCTGGTCCGCGGAGATCGGGACGTCGTCGCCGCTGGTGTCGTAGGAGGGCGGGCGCACGTCGGCGCTGCCGTTCAGCACCTTCTCGTAGAAGTAGACGTGTGCTCGCTCAAGCGTGCCTGCAGACCGGTCCTCGTCCCGGTACACCCCGACGATTCCCACCGGGAGGACGGCCGAGCCTTCGGGCGTGGGCACGAGGACCTGCACCTCGGTCATGCTGAGGTTGCCCGAGGCGCTCACGGCGCGAAACGAGATCGGTCCGGGCTGATCGAGATTGAAGATCCGGTGCCAGCGCTCGGCGAGTTCGCGCAGAGCGCTGTCGCCTTCGATCCGACCGGCGATGTTGGCGTCGAGGATCGGCGTCCCGCCGAACTCGGCGACCGCCGCATCGCCGTCGCCGCGGAACAGGGCGTCGATGAGCCTCGCCTCGGAGGTATCGAAGGGTTCGTATCGGATGGTCATGCGAGCTCCTCGTAGCGCTTGTGGCGCTGACTCCACAGGAGCAGCGCGAGAATGACGATGAATGGGACGGCGCCGCGCAGCTGCTGCAGGACCGTGATGGAACTGAGTGCTCCCTGGAGCACGCCGAGCCCGAGGCCGCCCGCGAGCGTCCACCAGAAGCTGTGGAACCGGCCGACGAGAGCTGCGGCGAATGCCGGCGTGATGAGCATCGCGAATGTCACGAAGTTGCTCGGGAACTGCGGCGCGACGAGCATGAGCGCGAGCGCAGTGAGGGCACCGGTCGCCGTCCAAACCGACAGGGCGATCCGGGTACCGGGAATACCCTGGAGCAGCGCGGTCGTCGGGCGCGAGGAGATCGCCTGCAACTGCAGGCCCGTGTGCGTGCGGGCGAGGACGAACGCGCAGATCCCCGCGAGCGCGACCGCGAGCAGGCAGCTGACGATGACCAGCCAGGTGACCGTCACGCCCGCGACATCGAACGCGCCGACGGACAGCGGCGCAGGGAAGGACCGAAGCGTGAAGCCGCTGAACAGCTTCGAGCCGAGCGCGATGAGTCCCGTGAAGACGACGATCGTGACGGCGGTCTTGACCGCGGGGCTTCCATTGCGGAACCAGTAGACGAGCGCGAGCCCGATCAGCAGGTTAAGCGCAGCCGAGGTGGCGATGCCGAGGAGGATCGCGAGGGCCAGATTGAGTCCGCCGTTGTAGAGCGTGACCATGACGAAGGCGCCGAAGGCGCCGACCGCCGTCTGGCTGAAGTTCATCACCGCGACGAATCGATACGTCACGAGCGTCGCGATGCCGACGAGCGCGTAGGCCGCGCCCGCGGCGAGCCCCGCGATCGCGGTCGAGAGAATGAGCACGGCGGACTAGCTCCTCGGTGCGCGCTCGGTCGTGCGCGCGGGGAAGGGGTCGGTCTCGACGCGTCCGAGGCCGAGCAGCCAGCGGCTGCCCCGCTCCGCGACGACGTCGTAGTCCTGGCCGAGGTGGTTCGCGATGACGTGGATGTCACGCAGGTAGCGCTGCAGCGGGTCTTCCAGGTTGTATGGGCTCGATCCGAGGCCGTCGAGCAGCGATCGGACCGCATCCTTCGCCATGTGGGCGACGGCGAGCTGGTCGAGCGCGAGCTGTCCCTGCTCCTCGAGCGACCACTCCTCCTCGGCGTCGCACTTGCGGATGAGCCAGGCGAGCGAGTGCTCGTAGAGCAGCCTCGCCGCCCGGACCTGCTGGTGCGCCATGCCCCAGCGGATCCGCGACGCCTCGCGGTCGCTGCGGGCCTTGCCCCACGGCTTGGATCCCGCGAGGCGGTCCTTCGCGATCGCGAGTGCGCCCTCGGCCGTGCCGACCGCGAACGCGCACATCATGTGGGTGAGTCCGAAGAGCATCGGATAGCGGTAGATCGACTCTTCGTGGACCGCGCCGGGGTGGCCCTTCGCCGAGTGGAAGAGCTCGACCTCGATCGCGAAGCGCTCGGGGACGAAGACGTCCGTCGCTGTGACCGACGCGCTGCTCGTCGCCGCCATCCCGGACATGTGCCAGTCGTCGTGGACCGTGAGCTGGTCCTTGGGCACGAGGATCGCGTAGGGGATCTGCTCGCCCTGCTCCAGGACGTTCGCGCCGATGATGATCCAGTCGGAGTTCGCGGACGCGGAGTTGTACTTCCAGTGACCGTTGAGGGTGAAGCCGCCCTCGACCGGCACTGCCGTACCGGTGGGGGCCAGCGCGCCGGCGACCTTGACGTTGTCTCGGTCGGCGAACAGCTCGCGCTGGCCCTCCATCGGCATATGGCACACGAGCCAGTTGTGCTCCATCAGGAACGCGATCGTCCAGGCGGTGGACGGGTCGGCGGCTGCGAGGACCCGTGAGACCTCGCAGAGCACGTCGAACCCGAGCCCGTCCCCACCGAACGCCTTCGGAACCATCGCGCTCAGCAGGCCCGCCTGCTCGGCGAGGTCGACGATCTCCTGGCTGACTGCCCGGTTGATCTCGGCCTGCCGTGCACGGACGCGGACCGGCTCGCTGAGCTGGCGCGCCGCCTCGACGAGCTCTCGGCCTCTGGCCGAGTCGATCTCGAGGTGCTGCTCTCGAATGGTTCCGATGGACATGGTCGCTTCCTTCAGGTCGTTCCTGGTTCGGTGGTGAGCGGTGTCGTCAGCTGCGCGGCGGCAGCGTGAACGGCGCGTCCTGGGCGAGCACCCAGGCGCCGTCCTCGACGGTGACGATTCGCACGGTCGTGTTCGGTACGCGATCCGCCGGCGTGCCGACGAGGAACGGTCCTCCCGCGATGGAGTTCGTGATCGGTGCCATCGTCTCGAATGCGGCCGAGACCGACTCCCGCGTGATGGGGCCCTCGATCGACTCGAGCACCTCGACCGCGTAGGTCGCGGAGAGCCAGGCGCCCTGCGTGAACGAGTTGATCGGGAACGCGCCGGACTCGCCGGCGGCGAGGTAGGCGGCCATGTCGGCGCTCGTGTCGTCGAGGGGGGCGAACTCGATCGCGAGGTAGACGGGGACGCCCGTCGGCTGGATCGCCTCGGCGACCGCCGGGTCGTACCCGCCGAGCGGCAGCATGATGACGTCCTGCATGCCCTGGGTCGCCATCTGGGAGGCGATCGCCGCCACGTCGCCGATGTTGCCGCCCATGAGGATCGCGTCGCAGCCGGCATCCTTGGCCTGCAGCAGATACGGGGTCATGTCAGCGGTGTCCGGCGGGATCGTGAAGTCGGTCAGTCCGATCTCGTTTCCGGTGACCTGCTCGTACCAGTCGATCGCCTGCTGGTTCTCGGGCACGCCCGGACCGGCGATGAGCAGCGCGCAGACGTTCTGCGCCCCGAGCTCCTCGGCCGCGTAGACCATCTGCGCCGTGTTCACGGTGAGGGGGCCAGGGTTGGTACGGGTGATGTTCTGCGCATTGCCGCAGTTCTCGTCGCCGACCGCCTGGATGTCGTAGATGCCCGACTCGACGTAGAACGCGTCGTTCGCCGCGCAGGCGGTGTAGCTGCCGCCGCCGATGAGGGCGACGACGCCGTCCTGGTCGATGAGCTGGTTCGCGGCCTGGACCGCGCCTGCTGGGGTGTTCGCATCGTCGACAACCGTGTACTCGATCTGTCGACCCTGGATCCCGCCTGCGGCGTTCACCTGGTCGAAGACGTAGCGCACGGTCGGCTCGATGCCGACGGCGTCGAACGAGTACGGGGTGCCCGTCTTCGTCATGATCGCGCCGATCTTGATGGGGCCGGCGTCCTCGCCGGTGCCGCTGCCGCCGCCGTTGTCTCCACCGGCACAGCCGGCGAGGGCGAGCGCGGCCGCGGCGGCGATCGCCACCGGAACTGCCACTCGAGCTCGTGCTCGTGACGTCATCGTCAGTCTCCTCTTGCTACTCATTGGTGGGTGGGGTGTTGCTGTTCGGCTCACTCGCACCGACGGGCTGGCCGAGGTAGACCTCGATCACCTCCGGCAGAGCGAGCACGTCTTCTGGGGTGCCCTCGGCGAGGACGCTGCCCTCGGCCATGACGATCAGCGAGTCGCAGGTGTCTCGCACGAGCGCCATGTCGTGCTCGACCAGCAGCACCGAGCTGCCGGTGCGCTCGGGGATCGACCGGATGGCCCGGCCGAGCCGATGCGACTCCTCGGCGCCCTGCCCTGCTGCCGGCTCGTCGAGGAGCAGCACGTCGGCGCCCGAGGCCGCGAGTCCCGCGACTTCGAGGATTCGACGGCTGCCGAGGTCCACGGATTCGATATACGCGTCGGCCCTGGGGCAGTCGAACCACGCGAGGTACTGGTCGACTTCGGCGTCGGTCAGTCTCCGCCCGGCGACGAGTCGCACGTACGCGCCGACCTTGAGGTCCGGTGCGACCTGCAGGTGCTGGAAGCTGCGGCGGATGCCGTATCGCTTGGCGCGTCGGTTCGCCGACACGCCGTCGAGCAGGCCGGCTCGCACTCGGACGCTGCCGGTCGTGGGGACGAAGCCGGTCAGCGCGTTGATGATCGTGGACTTGCCTGCACCGTTCGGGCCGATCAGGCCGAGGACTTCGCCCTCGTGCAGCGAGAAGTGCACATCGGTGATCGCCTTGACCGTCCCGAAGGTGACTCCGAGTCCGTCCGCCTGCAGCACGACAGGTCGGCTACGGAGCGTCTCGAGGCTCGGACGGGGTGAGAGCTCGAGCGATGACCTCTGGGGCTGGAGCTCAGCGGGACGTGGCGGAGCCGGCTCCCCGCGCTGCCGGCGCTTCTTCTCGCGGCGCGCTCTGAGGCTTGCTCTAACGAGATCGTGCTGCCCCATCGTGCCGCCTCCGGCCTTCAGGGCGAAGAACGCGAGGACTGCGAAGATCACGCCCGCGATGTCCTTCGGGATCTTGACGAGCTCGAGCAGGACAGGGAAGAGCACATAGAAGAGCCCCGACATCAGTGCGGCTTCCGCGTGCCTCACGCCCAGCATGATCGCGAGCGCGAAGACGGCGACGGATTCGACGGCAGTGAAGCTCTCGGCGCGCACCGAGCCGTACTGGCCGACCATGAGTCCGCCGGCGATGCCGGCGAGGCCGGCGCTGATGGCGAACGCGAGCAGTTTGCTCCCCGCGACACTGATGCCGTGCGCGGTCGCGGCACGCTCCGAGTACTTGATCTCCATCCAGCTCGCTCCGACGCGACTGCGGTCGATGACCTGCAGGAGGATGAAGACGAGCACGACGAGCACGGCGATGAAGATGAAGTAGGCCCTCGAGTTCGGCAGCCACTCCGGCAGTGCGACTCGGAGGCCCTCGACCTGGCCGGGGAACTGCTGTGCGCTCCAGAAGATCGCGCTCGTCGTGGCGAGCGCGAAGGTCGCGACGGCCAGCATGGGGCCGCGCAAGCGCAGCGCGGCTGCGCCGACGATGACGCCGGCAGGCACCGCGACGAGGCCGCCGAGCAGCAGCCAGACGAGGAAGCCGCCGGGGACGCCGCTCACGCCGGCCCACTGTGTCATCCAGGCGCCGATGCCGACGAATGTGATCTGGCACAGGGCGAGGGCGCCGAGTCGACCGGTCAGGATGCCGAGGCTCTGGAAGACGACGACGTAGATGAGACCGCTCGTCAGCAGCCCGAGCCAGTAGGAGTTGACGAGGTTCGGCACGAGTGCGATCGCGACGATGAAGAGGCCGGCGCCGACGACGAGCGGTCGACCGGGGATGAGTCCACCGGTGATCCGGCCGACCGACTGGTCGAACTGTGCAGCGCGCATCATGCGGCCGCCTCGTCGTCGCCACCGAGGTAGAGGTCCTGGAGCAGGGCCTCCTGACCTCGCAGGGTCTGCGCTGGTGCGCTGTGCACGATCTCGCCGTGGCGCATGACGAGCGCGTGGTCGGAGACCTCGAGGGCAAGCGCTGCGAATTGCTCGACGAGCAGGACCGCCCGGCCGTCATCGGCGAGCGATCGCACGGTCGCGAGGAGGCGCTGGACGATCGCCGGGGCGAGTCCCAGCGACAGCTCGTCGAAGAGGAAGACCTTGGGGTTGCGGAGGTACGCGCGGGCCACGACGACCATCTGCTGCTCGCCGCCCGACAGCAGGCCCGCCCGCACATCGCGGCGCTTGACGAGCTCGGGGAAGAGCGCATATGCGGCGGAGATGTCGGCGCGGGTCCCGACGGCGACGCGGAGGTTCTGCTCGGTCGTCATCGCGGGAAAGACCGATCGCCCTTCCTCGACGTGGGCGAGTCCCGCGCGCGCGCGACGGTCGGGCCGCCAGCCGTTGATCCGGACGCCATCGAGCTGCACGTCGCCCTTGGCGATCGGCAGCACCCCGGAGAGGCTCTCGAGCAGGCTGGTCTTGCCGGCGCCGTTGACTCCGAGGAGCGCGCAGACCTGTCCTGCTTCGACTGCGAACGACACGTCACGGACGACCGGCAGGTCGGCCCGCTTGGCCGTCAGGTGCTCGACGACGAGCATTCGGCGAGTCTCCTTCGTCTCGACACACGGCCGCTGCTGCGGCTCGTCATACGAGCGTACGAAGCTGGAATGCAGGCCCGCTACGCACCAAAAGGTAAGGAACAACCGCACTTTTTTGTGAGTGCTTACCTCTGCGGGGATCGCGTTCGCCCACTTGAGTGCCTTGCTCTCCGCGCGTACGGTACCCCCATGGAAGTAACTGGAATCGACTGGTCGCGGGAGCAGATCCCCGGGTTCTACGACGGCATCAACGGAGCTGCCTGCCCGAGTCGACTGCTGCTCGGGCATGTCAGCAGCAAATGGGGCGTGCTCGTCCTGCTCTCGCTCTCGGGCGGTCCGCAACGCTGGGGCGAGCTCAAGCGCTCGATCGAAGGCGTCAGCGAGAAGATGCTGGCACAGACGCTGCGCACGCTCGAGGAGGACGGACTGCTTGAACGTGAGGCGTTCCCGGTCATCCCGCCGAAGGTCGAGTACCGTCTCACGCCGCTCGGTGCCGAGCTCACTCAGCTGCTGCTCCCGGTGATGAGCTGGATCGTCGACAAGGCCTCGGACATCGTGGCGGGGTCGACCGAGGAGGAGCTGCTCGCGACGAGCGCCTGACCTGCTTACCTTGAGGTACCTGTCTTCCGGCGCACGCCCGCCCCATGTCAGGATCGACGGGCTCCGCACACGGTGGTGCGGAAGAGACCTTGGGAGATGCGCGTGCGATTCGGGATCACAGGAGCGACTGGACACTACGGAGGCCAGGTCGTCGAGGCGCTCATCGAATTGGGCGTCGCGCCCGACGACATCGTGGCGACGGGGCGAGATGCGTCCAAGCTGGCAGCGCTGACCGACCTCGGTGTTCGTGCGACGGCCGCCGACTATGACGACCGAGCTGCGCTCGACCGAGCCTTCACTGGCGTCGATTCGGTCCTGCTCGTCTCGGGAGCCGACCCCGGCGCGCGAGTCGTGCAGCACGAGAACGTCATCGCCGCGGCATCCGAGGCCGGAGTCGGCTTCCTCGCCTACACGAGCGTGCTCCGGGCGGACGACACACCGCTCATGCTCGCACCCGACCACAAGGTGACCGAGGCGGCGATCCGGGCATCCGGGCTCCCGTACACATTCCTGCGCCACGGGTGGTACTCGGAGAACTACGTGCAGCCGGCGGCCGACGCGATCGCGACCGGTGTGCTGCGCGCCGCGACCGGCTCTGGACGGGTCTCGAGCGCGAGCAGACGGGATCTGGCGGAAGCCGGCGCACGCGTGCTCGTCGAGCGCGGGCACGATGGCGCCGCTCTCGAGCTCGTGGGCGACCAGTCCTGGACGCTCGGCGAGCTCGCGGCGGTCGCGTCGACGATCGGCGGCCGCCCCGTCGAGTTCGCGGGGCTGACGGCCGACGAGCTCAGGGAGACGTTGCTCGGGTTCGGCCTCGACGACGGCCTCGTCGGCTTCCTCGTGGCGCTCGACGTCCAGATCTCCGAGGGTCTCCTCGAGTCGGATTCGAGGGACCTGTCGGCGATCCTGGGCAGGCCGACCGAGCGTCTCGAGACGACGCTGGCACGCGAGCTCGCCGAGCAGGGTGCCGAATGACGGCCGTGGCCGGGCGCGTCGCCGTCGTCACCGGTGGAGCGTCCGGGATCGGACGTGGGATCGCCGAGGCGCTGCTCGAGGCGGGTGCGACGGTCGTCATCGCCGACATCCAGCCCGATGCGCTCGCTGCGGCCGCCGCCGAGCTCGGGGTCACCGGCGTCCAGGTCGACGTCACCGATGCGGGCTCGGTCGAGGCGCTTCGCGACGCGGTGCTCGCGGAGCACGGGCGAGTCGACATCGTGTGCCTGAATGCCGGCATCGGGCCGGCCGGGCTCATGCGGGATCTCACTCGCGCGGACTGGGAGTGGATCCTCGGTGTCAACCTCTGGGGAGTCATCAACGGCGTTCAGGCATTCCTGCCGGTGCTCGAGTCGAATGCCGACGGGGGGCACATCGAGATCACCGGCTCCATGTCATCCTTCGTGTCGATGCCGACGATCGGCTCCTACACCGTGACGAAGTTCGGCGCGGTGGCGATCGCGGAGACCCTCGCGATCGAGCTCGCGGACGCGGGCTCCGAGGTGCACGTCTCGCTGCTCGCGCCCGGTCCGGTCCGGACGAACATCGGCGCGTCGTCGCGCAACCGTCCCGATTCGCTCCGGGGTGGGCTCGCAGACGTGGACGTCGCGAGCGGGATCGCGTCGGGGATGCGCTGGATCGATCCGATCACTGCCGGGCGCATCACGGTGCGGGCCATCGAGGCGAATGACCTCTACGTGCCGACGCACCCCGAGCTCTGGGCGCCGATCGAGGCGCGCCACGAGGCGATCCGGGCCGCATACGCGAAGTACCCGATCTGGGACGAGTCGTGACCGCCGTCGGGGGCCGCGTCGCGGTGGTCACGGGAGGCGCGTCGGGGATCGGCCGAGGCATCGCCGAGGCGCTGCGGGACGCCGGCGCCCAAGTCGTGATCGCCGACATCGAGCAGGACGCGCTCGACGCGGTCGCGGCCGAGCTCGGCGTCGCGGGCGTCCAGGTCGACGTCAGTCGACTGGAGAGCGTCCAGGCGCTCGCAGACACCGTGCTCGATCGCTTCGGTCGAGTCGACATCGTCGTGAACAACGCGGGGGTCGGACCGCTCGGCTACATCCGCGATCTCACTGTCGAGGACTGGCGATGGCTCGTCGATGTGAACCTGTTCGGCGTGGTTCACGGCATCGCGGTGTTCCTCCCGATCCTCGAGGCGAATCCCGACGGCGGACACATCATGAACACCGCATCGCAGGCGGCGTTCGCTCCTCTCGAGTCGATGGGCGCGTACTCGGCGACGAAGTTCGCGGTCGCGGCGACGACCGAAGTGCTCGCCGCCGAGCTCGCCTCGGCCGGGAGCAAGGTCACGGCGACCCTGCTCGCTCCGGGTCCGGTGCTCACGAACATCGGCACGAGTTCCCGCAATCGCCCTGACGGCGAGGTCGGAGGGCTGCAGGATGCGGTGCTCGCGGAGACGATGGACACGTCGGACTGGTTGCGGCCCGAGGAGGTCGGGCGGATCGCGGTGCGCGCGATCGAGTCCGACGACTGGCTCGCCCCGACGCATCCGCAGTATGTGGCGCAGGCGCGGGAGCGCTTCGATCGCATCACGGCGGCGTACGGGAAGTACCCGTGGATTCGCGAGGAGCCGACGACCTAGCCGATGAGGCGGGCCATCCACTCGTCCTTGGCGCGATTCGCTCTCATGCCGAGCCAGGAGTCGGGTGCGACGCTGTCGAAGACGTGCCACCCGCCGGGCCAGACGTGAAGCTCCGCGTCGCCGCCTGCTGCCCAGATCGCTTCGGCGAACGCGACGTCCTCGTCCCGGAACGCCTCGGCGGATCCGCAGTCGATGTAGGCCGGCGGCAGGCGAGCGAGGTCGGTGGCCCTCGCGGGGGCCGCGTACGGGGAGACATCGCGTGTGCCGCGGCGCGCCCCGAGCAGTGCGTCCCATCCTGTGTCGTTGGACCCGCGGGTCCACATCGCTCGATGCTCGTTCTGCGCGTGGGCGTGTGTCGGACGGTCGTCGAGCATCGGACATACGAGCATCTGTCCGGCAATCCGAGGGCCGCCTCGGTCGCGCGCGAGGAGCGCGACACCCGCGGCGAGCCCGCCGCCGGCGCTGACGCCGACGACGACGACCCGGTCGGGGTCCGCACCGAGCGTCGGTGCTTCCTGCGCGAGCCAGCGCAGCCCCGCATAGCAGTCCTCCACCGGGATCGGATCGGGGTGAGCCGGAGCGAGCCGATAGCCGATGCTCGCGCCGATCGCGTCGTGACGGTCGACCCAGGCGATCACGCGTTCGAGGAACATTCGGTGGTCGCCACTCACCATCCCGCCCCCGTGGATGTTGTAGATCGCGGGGCGGTCGGTGCGCGAGCTGTCGCGGCGCCGGACGATCGCGATCGGGATGGGATCGCCTGCGTGGCCTCGCGCCTCGAGGTCGATGAGCTCGACGTCCGGATGCGCGGCGAGCGCGGCATTCGTCGCGGTGAGGTCGGGTGCTGCCGCCTGGATCCCCGCGAGCATCTCGGGGGAGAGATCGCCCGGGGACGTGTCGAGCACTGCAGAGAGCACGGGTTCGAGCTCCGAGTCGTAAGGGGGGCGCGGACCGCGGTTGTTCACCCGCCTCACGCTAACGCAGCACCGGCCGGCGATCGCGGCCAATACGATTGGGCCTCCGAGGCGATGACGAATGCGCGCAGCGGTCGTGACGAGGACGGATGAGCCGCTGGAGTTCCTCGAGGTCGATCTCGATGCGCCGCAGGGCGCCGAGGTGGTGCTCCAGGTGCGCGCGATGCGGACACTGCGACGACTGCATCCTCGGGCGCCCGTACATGTGCACCCGCGTGGAGGAGACCGAGCGGCCGGACGGCGCCGCAGCGCGCGCCAGCCTCCGCGGGCGTCGCGTGACGGCGTTCTCGCACATCAGCGGCTTCGCGTCCTCGATCCTGCTGCATGAGAACAATCTCGTCGTGATCGCCGACGACATCCCGCTCTATCTCGACTTCTGGCGTCAGGGGCGCTTCCCGCTCGACCTCCTCGTCGGCCGACGGATCGCGCTGAGCGACGTCAACGACGCCTTCGCGACGGTCGGCGCCGACGCTGTGGAGCGCACGGTCATCACGTCGTTCGAATAGAACGCGATCCCGCCCGGTCCGCGCGCGTCAGTCGTCCGCGGGCGGCAGGATCGAGACGGTCCCATCGTGCTCCTCGCGCACGACGGTGCCGTCGTCGAGCTCGGCGATGGGGCGCCGCTCGAGCCAGGTGAGCGTCCAACGCCAGCCGGCGGCGTCGATGCCGTCCGCCTCGAGCTCCGCCTCCACCCGCGCGATCGCGCGGACCATCTCGGCCGAGAGCGAGCCGGGTGCGTCGTCGCCGACGTCCCATCGCGTTCCGAGCTGCATTTCAGGACTCCTCGGCCAGGACGATATCGCGGACACCGATCTCATCGGCTTCGACGAGCATCAGCTCGGCGATCCGGCCCACCGCCTTGAGGTCGCTCAGCGCCTCGGCGATCTGCGCCGGGCCGGCGAGCGTCGCGGTCGCGACGGGGGTGCGCTGGGAGGCCTTCGCCTCCGTCTTCGCCCGCCGGATGTCGATGAGCGCGGCGCTCGCGAGCGCGAGCAGCCCGCTCGGCTCGACCGGGAGCTCCTCGACGGTCGGCCACGTCGCGGTGTGCACCGAGCCATCGTGCGTCCACGACCAGACCTCCTCGGTCGCGAACGGGATGAACGGTGCGAGCAGCCGCAGCAGCACGTCGATCGCCGTGCGCAGCGCCGCGACCGCGGACGCCTGGCCTGCGGCGCCCGCCGAGCCGTAGGCGCGCTCCTTGACGAGCTCGAGGTAGTCGTCGCAGAACGTCCAGAAGAACTGCTCCGTCAGCTCCAGCGCGCGCGCGTGATCGTACTGCTCGAACGCGGTCGTCGCGGCGCCGACGACGGCGCGCAGCTCCGCGAGCAGGTCGATGTCGAGCGGCTCGGTGGGTGACGCGGCCGCGTCGACGACCGGGAAGGAGTAGACGAACTTCGCCGCGTTGAGGACCTTGATCGCGAGGCGGCGGCCGATCTTCATGACCTTCGGGTTCTGCGGGTCGAATGCCGCGTCGGTGCCGAGCTTCGACGAGGCCGCCCAGTAGCGCACCGCGTCGGAGCCGTGCTCGTCGAGCATGCCCGCGGGGGTGACGACGTTGCCCTTCGACTTCGACATCTTCTTGCGGTCGGGGTCGACGATGAAGCCGCTGATCCCGGCGTTCTCCCACGGGATCGAGCCGTGCTCGAGGTGGGCGCGCAGCGCCGTCGTGAAGAGCCAGGTGCGGATGATGTCCTGCCCCTGCGAGCGCAGCTGGTAGGGGAACACGAGGTCGAAGAGCTCCTCGTCGGAGCCCCATCCGGCCGCGATCTGCGGGGTCAGCGACGAGGTCGCCCAGGTGTCGAGGATGTCGACCTCGCCGACGAAGCCGTCGGGCCGGCCGCGCTGCGACTCCTCGTAGCCGGGCGGCACGTCGGACGACGGGTCGATGGGCAGCTGCGCGTCGAGGGGGGTGAGCACCGCGCCGGTGCGCTCGCCGTCGGCCCCGAGCGCGTACCAGACGGGGATCGGCACGCCGAAGAAGCGCTGACGCGACACGAGCCAGTCGCCGGTGAGGCCGCCGACCCAGTTCTCGTAGCGCACCCGCATGTACTCGGGATGGAACTCGATCTCCCGCCCGCGCCCGATGAGCGCGTCGCGCAGCGCCGCGTCGCGCGCGCCGTTGACGAGGTACCACTGGAGCGTGGAGACGATCTCGAGCGGCTTGTCGCCCTTCTCGAAGAACTTCACGGGGTGCGTGATCGGCTTCGGGTCGGCGAGCAGCGCGCCCGACTCCCGCAGCAGCTCGACGACGCGCTGGCGCGCCGAGAAGACCGTCTTGCCGGCGAGCTCCGCGTACGCGGCGCGGCCCGCGTCGGTGAACGCGTCGAGCGCGCCGGGCTCGGCGATGAACCGACCGTCCTTGCCGATGACCGCGCGAGCCGGGAGATCGAGTTCTCGCCACCACACCACGTCGGTCACGTCGCCCCAGGTGGAGACCATGGCGATCCCGGTGCCCTTGTCCTGCTGCGCGAGGTGGTGGGCCCGCACAGGGATCTCGGCGCCGAAGATCGGCGTCGTCACCGTCGTGCCGAACAGGTGCTGGTAGCGCGGGTCGTCCGGGTGGGCGACGAGCGCGACGTCGGCGGGGATGAGCTCGGGCCGCGTGGTGTCGACCTCGATGACACTGCCGTCGGGGCGGGTGAACGCGATCCGGTGATACGCCCCGGGCTGCTCCTTGTCCTCGATTTCGGCCTGGGCGACGGCACTGCGGAACGTCACGTCCCACACGGTCGGCGCGTCGGCCTGATAGGCCTCCCGCCGCTGGAGGTTCTTCAGGAACGCGCGCTGCGATACGCGCCGCGCGTGGTCGCCGATCGTGCGATACGTGAGCGACCAGTCGACGGACAGCCCGAGGCGGCGCCAAAGCTCCTCGAACTTGACCTCGTCCTCCTCCGTCAGCCGCTCGCACAGCTCGATGAAGTTGCGCCGGCTGACGGGGACCTGGTCGGCCATCTTGCCGCTCGAGCCCTCGCCGCCCTCCAGCGGCGGGGTGAAGTCGGGGTCGTAGGGGAGCGTCGGGTCGACGCGCACGCCGTAGTAGTTCTGGACGCGGCGCTCGGTCGGCAGGCCGTTGTCGTCCCAGCCCATCGGGTAGAAGAGGTGCTTGCCGCGCATCCGGTTGAAGCGCGCCGCGAGGTCCATGTGCGTGTACGAGAAGACGTGGCCGATGTGCAGCGAGCCCGAGGCGGTCGGCGGCGGGGTGTCGATCGCGTAGACGGCGTCCTTGCCGGCGGCGAGCGCGGCGCTCCGGTCGAACCGGTAGGTGCCGTCCTGCTCCCATGCCGCGGCCCAGGTGTCCTCCAGGCCTTCAAGGGCGGGCTTCTCGGGGATCTCGCGCGGCATGGAACGGCTCCGGTTCGGTATGAGCGGCACCGTGTCCTCGGGCGCTCGCGCGCCCTTGGTGCCTCAGATGTTGGACCGGATGATTCTACGCTCGTGCGCTGTCGGCACAGCCGCTCAGGCGACCGGGCGCAGGATGGAGGTCGTTCCAGTGGCTGGGGTCGTGCCGCTCGCTCCGGTGGCCGTGATCGAAAACACCATGCCTTCCACGGCACAGTCGTAATCCAACTCCGACGAGCCGCTCAGTTGCTCCGATCCAGGCAGCTCCGGGATCTCCACAGCAGTCGCGTCCTTGGTCGCCCACACGACCCTGATCCGGGGGAACGGCGTCACCGTCGGGTCGTCGGGGTCGCAGACGTTGCTGTCGAGGCGCTCCACCGTGAACTGAGTGATCGTCGGGTTCGTCGGCGCGGGCGGCGTGTACTGCCGCACGACCGTGACGACGCCGCTGTAGTGCTGGCCATCGGGGCCGGCTGCCGTGAGCGAGTAGGTGAGCTGCGCATTGCTGCAGGCGAACGGCATCTGGAAGTCGGTCGCGGTCGCCGGCAGGTTGTTCTGGAACGGGTTGGCGATCGCGTCGATCGCGTTCGGCGCGCTCGCGATCGCGATTTGGGTCGGGTTGCCGACGACGTTCCAGGAGAAGCGCATCGTGACGTTCGTCTCCGCGCCGGTGTCGGCGCAGACCGCGGTGTTCGAGTTCGCGGTGAACGACTGGACGGCCGGCTTCACGGTCGGCGTCGGAGTGGGGGTCGGGGTGGCTGCGGTGCGCGTCGGGGTCGGCGTGGGGGTCGCGGAGGTGCGGGTCGGCGACGGGGTTGGGCCGGGGTCCTTGCCGCTGCCGCCGAGCACGACGACGAGCAGCACGATGAGCGCGATGAGCAGCACGCCGGCCGCGGCGATGAGGGCGATGAAGAGCGCCTTGCGGCGCGGGTCCCAGTCGCGGAACCCGCCGTCGCGTGGCGGCTCCGACGGGGGCAGGCCGCCGCCGGCGCCGCCCGCGAGCACCGTCGTCGCGGCGGTCGGGTCGAGCGACCCGGGCATGACGACGGTCGGCGCGAGACCGGAGGACGGGGTCCCGGCGGCCGGGATGGGCTCGGGGAACGCGGTCGTCGGTGCGTCGGATGCCGCGGGCGGGGCGAACGCGACGGTGGGCTCCTCGAGCGGCGGTGCGGTGACGGGGGACTGCTCGACCGACGGCGGGACGACGGGTGGCGTCTCGACGGGCGTGAATGCGACGGTCGGGACGTCGGCGGAGCTCGGCACGGACGGCTCCGGGGCGACCGGCTGCGGTGCGGCGGGTTCCTCGACCAGGCCCTTGAGGAGTTCGTCGAACGGGTCAGGGCCCTCGGCGGGAGTGCCGGGCGGGTGCTGCTCGCTCATGATTCCTCCTGGGGAACGTCGTCTCAGGATAGAGGCTGCGCGTCCGGGGCACGGGAGCGGCGGCGGCGTGGAGGCATTCGCATGAGCCCGATAACGCTAGATGAACTAGAATAATCTGGTGCTCATTTCGATCGACCCGAACGAGGGCCCGGTGTACGACCAGATCGCCGACGCGATCACGGCGCGCATCGCAACCGGCGACCCTGCGCAGGGCGAGCGGCTGCCCGCCGCGCGGGACCTCGCCGACGCGCTCGGCATCAACGTCCACACGGTGCTCCACGCCTACCAGCGACTGCGCGACGACGGGCTCATCGAGCTGCGCCGCGGCCGAGGCGCCGTCGTGATCGGCCAGGCCGCCGCCGGCGCAGTGCGCGACGCCGCCGGTGCCGCGGTGCGGGCCGCCCGCACGCACGGGCTCGGCGAGGCGGCGCTGATCGCCCTCATCCGGGAGGGGTACCGGGCATGACCAGGGCCAGGAGGATCGCGTTCTGGGTCGCGGGCGGACTGCTCGGCCTCACGATCGCCGGCGTCGTCGTGAGCCTCGTCGCGCTCCAGCCGCTCGACCAGGAGGTCGTCGTCCACTGGAACATCGCGGGGGAGGCCGACCGCTGGGGGCCCGCCTGGACATATCCGCTGCTCATCGGGATCGTCGGCCTCGTCTTCACCGGAATCGCGCTCATGGTCGGAGCGTTTCCGATGCGCGACCCCGGGGCCGTCGCCGACCCCGAGCCCATCGTGCTCGCACCGGGCGAGCTCGCCGCGTGGACGCGGACGGCGACCGCCGCGACCGGCTTCTATTGGGCGATCGGCACCGGCATCGCGTTCTCGATCGTCGCCTCGATCGTCGTCATCACCGCCTCGAGCGGGCGCGCCTGGCCCATCGTCGTCGTGCCCGCACTGCTCGTCGTGGCGCTCGCGCTCACGGGTGGCTGGCGCGTCTCGGCTGGCCCGACGGGGCTCACGGTCCGCGGCCTGTTCGGCCTGCCGGTCATGCGCGTGCCGCTCGCCGACATCGCGAGCGCGGACGCCGTCGGTGTGCACCCGATGCGCGACTTCGGCGGCTGGGGCATCCGCGGCGCTGTCGGCCGCGGCGGCTGGCGCACCGGGGTCGTGGTGCGCGCGGGCGACGCGATCGAGGTCACGCGCCGCAGCGGCAAGCAGTTTCTCGTCACGGTCGACGACGCCGCGACCGCCGTCGCCGTCCTCCGCGCCTACCTGACCCCCTGACCTTCCCCGCTCACCCTCACCCTCACCCTCACCGCCCAACGGCAACGTCGTGCGCCACGACGGCGTCGTCTGGCACCGCTCGCGGGCGATCGGACGTCCCGCGGGCGCGCGCCGGGAGCCACTCGTGGATCGGCTCGGCCACGTCGCCGACTGCCTGCCGCACGTGGAGGCGCGCGTGGTGTGGGAGTCCGCGGTGCGTCGCGGACATGTCTCGCTCGCGGGCCTGTGCCGGGTCCGCTGGCCGCACCTGGGCGCGAGGTCGCTCGTGCGCGAGGTGACCGGGCTGTCGGACTCGCTCATCGAGACGATCGCCGTCGACGGGCTGCGGCACGCCGGCATCCCGGTGCGTCAGCAGGTCCGGATTCTCGGCCACCGGGTCGATGCGCTCGTCGGCGATCGGCTGGTGCTGCAGTTCGACGGGCACGCGTATCACTCGGGGGTCGCCGAGCGTCGCCGTGTCGCGGAGCGCGATGCGCGGCTCGTGCTCGAGGCGCACACGGTGCTGCGCTTCACGTATGAGCACGTCGTGGGGCGGTTGGACTATGTGCTGCGGACGGTCGAGGGGGCGATGGAGCAGGGTCTGCACCTCCCCCCGGGCTGAGCAATCTCGCACGGGCTGAGAACGCCATGCCGGATTCCCAGCCCGACACCGATCTCTCAGCCCGCACTCTGGAGGTGGGGCCCGGTAGAATGCCAGCAAGACATCGATCCGGCCATCACCGGGGAGTCCCTGGAAGAGCCGCCTCGGCGGGGTAGAACCAGGCGGGTCCGCCCGTTACAGGGGACAACGAAGCGGTCGCGGGCTCAGGCTCGCGGCAAGCGAGGTGGTACCGCGGGAGTTCTGCTCTCGTCCTCGTGCAACACGAGTCGACGAAGCACTGCCCAGCACCCCTCGCACCCCCACGGAGTCCCCAGTGACCTACCCCGAGCACCGCGACGAGCACGGCGTCACGCCGTCCCCGAACTTCCCCGCGATCGAGGAGGAGATCCTCGCGTTCTGGAAGCGCGACGCGACCTTCCAGGCGTCGATCGACCAGCGCGAGGGCGCGCCGGAGTGGGTGTTCTACGACGGGCCGCCGTTCGCGAACGGGCTCCCGCACTACGGTCACCTCCTCACCGGCTACGCGAAGGACCTGTTCCCGCGTTACCAGACGATGCGCGGCAAGCAGGTGCAGCGTCGCTTCGGCTGGGACACGCACGGGCTGCCGGCGGAGCTCGAGGCGATGCGCCAGCTCGGGATCACGACGAAGGACGAGATCGAGCAGATGGGCGTCGGCGCGTTTAACGACGCGGCGCGCGCCTCCGTCCTCGCGTACACACAGGAGTGGGAGAACTACGTCACCCGGCAGGCCCGCTGGGTCGACTTCGAGCACGACTACAAGACGCTCGACGTGTCGTTCATGGAGAGCGTCATCTGGGCGTTCAAGCAGCTCCACGACAAGGGCCTCGCGTATGAGGGCTTCCGGGTCCTGCCGTACTGCTGGAACGACGAGACGCCGCTGTCGAACCACGAACTGCGAATGGACGACGAGGTCTACCGGTCGCGGCAGGACCAGACCGTGACCGTGTCGTTCCCGCTCGTCGGGGAGCGCGCGGCCGCACTCGGACTCGCCGGCGTCAGCGCCCTCGCCTGGACGACGACCCCGTGGACGCTGCCGACGAACGCGGCGCTCGCGGTCGGTCCGGAGATCGCCTACTCGGTCGTCCCGAGGGCGGGGGGCGCCGCCCGCTACCTGCTCGCGACCGACACGATCGCGTCGTACGCGAAGGAGCTCGGCTACGAGAGCGCGGCCGCCGCGATCGACGCGGCGGAGCGCACGATCGCGGGCGCCGACCTCGCGGGCCTGCGCTACGAGCCGCTCTGGGGCTTCTACGCCGACGCCTACGGACCCGAGGCATTCCAGATCCTCGTCGCCGACTACGTCGCGACCGGCGAGGGCACGGGCATCGTGCACCAGGCGCCCGCCTACGGCGAGGACGACCAGATCGTGTGCGCGGCGGCGGGCATCCCCGTCGTGCTCAGCCTCGATGACGGTGGGCGCTTCCTGTCGTCCGTCCCGCTCGTCGCGGGCGAGCGCTGGGACGAGGCGAACAAGCCGCTCACGCAGGCGCTGCGCGACGCGGGGCGCCTCCTCCAGGTCAAGAGCCACGACCACCCGTACCCGCACTGCTGGCGCTGCAAGCAGCCGCTCATCTACAAGGCGGTCAGCTCCTGGTTCGTCCGTGTGACCGACTTCAAGGACGACATGCTCGCGCTCAACGAGCAGATCAACTGGGTGCCGGAGAACGTCAAGCACGGCCAGTTCGGCAAGTGGGTCGGCAATGCGCGGGACTGGTCGATCTCCCGCAACCGGTACTGGGGGAGCCCGATCCCGGTGTGGAAGTCGGACGACCCGGCCTACCCCCGCATCGACGTCTACGGCTCCTTCGCGGAGCTTCAGCGCGACTTCGGCCGGCTGCCGGTCGGGCCCGATGGCGAGCCGAACCTGCACCGCCCGTACATCGACGAGCTGACCCGGCCGAACCCGGACGATCCCACGGGCAGGAGCACGATGCGGCGCATCGAGGACGTGCTCGACGTGTGGTTCGACTCGGGCTCGATGCCCTTCGCCCAGGTCCACTACCCGTTCGAGCACGAGGAGTGGTTCGACACCCACAACCCGGCCGACTTCATCGTCGAGTACATCGGGCAGACGCGCGGCTGGTTCTACGTGATGCACGTCCTGTCGACCGCGCTGTTCGGCAGGCCGGCGTTCTCCAACGTCATCTCCCACGGCATCGTGCTCGGCAACGACGGACAGAAGATGTCGAAGTCGCTGCGCAACTACCCGGACGTCCAGGAGGTCTTCGACCGGGACGGCTCGGACGCGATGCGCTGGTTCCTCATGTCGTCGTCGGTCATCCGCGGGGGCAACCTCGTCGTGACGGAGGAGGGGATCCGCGGCGGCGTCCGGGAGCTGCTGCTGCCGCTGTGGTCGACGTACTACTTCTTCACCCTCTATGCGAACGCGGCGGGCGTCCGGGGCACGTGGCGCACCGACAGCGACAACGAGCTCGACCGCTACATCCTCGCGAAGACGCGCGAGACACTGGAGACGGTCACGGGGCATCTCGACGCCCTCGACTCGCCGCTCGCGGCGGAGGCGCTGCGGGACTTCGCCGACGTGCTGACGAACTGGTACGTGCGCCGCTCGCGCGAGCGGTTCTGGGATGAGGATCGCGACGCCTTCGACACCCTGTTCACGGTGCTCGAGACGGTCGCGCGGATGGCGGCACCGCTGCTGCCGCTCGTGACGGAGGAGATCTGGCGGGGGCTCACGGGCGGGCGCAGCGTCCACCTGACCGACTGGCCGGACGCGGCCGCGTTCCCGGCGGACGCCCCGCTCGTCGCGACGATGGATGCGGTCCGCGAGATCGCTTCGGCGGGGCTGAGCCTGCGCAAGGCGCGCAAGCTGCGGGTGCGCCTGCCGCTGCCGTCGATCACGGTCGTCGGCTCGGAGCTCGACCTCGAGCCGTATGCGGGCATCCTGCGCGACGAGCTCAACGTGAAGGCGTTCGGCGTGGCCGACAGCGCGGAGGGCTACGGCATCACCCGGCGCCTCGACGTCAACGCGCGCGCCCTCGGTCCGCGCATCGGCCGCGAGGTGCAGAACGTCATCGCCGCGGCGAAGACGGGCGACTGGCGGCTCGCGGACGATCGGGTGAGCGCGGGCGGCGTGGAGCTCCTTCCGGGCGAGTACGAGTTGACGCTGGAGGCTGCGGATCCGGCTTCGGCGATCGCGTTCCTGAGGACGGGCGGGTTCGTCGTGCTCGACACGACGACGACGCCGGAGCTGGAGGCGGAGGGGCGCGCGCGGGATCTGATCCGTCAGATCCAGGACGCGCGCAAGGCCGCGGGGCTCGACGTCGCGGACCGGATCTCGCTCGCGCTGACGCTGCCTGCGGCGGATGCGGCGGCGGCGCGCGCGCATGAGGCGCTCATCGCGGGGGAGACGCTTGCGGTCGAGGTCTCGATCGGCGATGGTGACTCGGAGATCCGCGTGACGAAAGCAGCTTCATGACCGATTACGCCGCCGACGCCGCGCGCGTCACGCAGGAGTTGCTCGAGCGCCTCGGCGAGTCGGCGCCGCAGCCGCGGCTGGAGCCGACGCGCCGGGTCGCGGATCTGCTCGGTGAGCCGCAGCGCGCCTATCCCGTCATCCACATCACGGGGACGAACGGCAAGACGACGACGGCCCGCATCATCGAGTCGATCCTGCGCGCCTATGGGCTGCGCACGGGGCTGATGACGAGTCCGCATCTGGTGCGGTTGAACGAGCGGATCATGATCGACGGGGAGCCGATCTCGGACGAGCGGCTCGTGGCGAACTGGGATGACATCCAGCCGTACCTGCTCATGGTCGACACGGAGCTGGAGGCTGCCGGCGAGGCGCCGCTGACGATGTATGAGGCGCTGTCGCTCCTCACGTTCGCCGCGTTCGCGGATGCGCCCGTGGATGTGGCGATCCTGGAGGTCGGGATGGGCGGTGAGTGGGATTCGACGAACGTCGCGGACGGTCAGGTCGCGGTCCTCGCGCCGGTCGCCCTCGACCACACGCGGTTTCTCGGGTCGACGGTCGGGGAGATCGCCCGGACGAAGTCGGGCATCATCAAGCCGCTCGCGGAGGTCGTCTCGGCGAGCCAGGAGCCGGAGGCGTTCGCGGAGATCGTGCGCGCGGTGGCGCTGACGGAGTCGGTGCTGCACGCGGAGCCGGAGTCGTTCGCGCTCGAGTCCGCGGAGGTCGCGGTCGGGGGGCAGTCGATCACCGTGCGCGGGATCGCGGGCCGCTACGAGGACTTGTATCTGCCGCTCTACGGCGACCACCAGGGGCATAATGCGGCGCTCGCGATCGCGGCGGTCGAGGCCTTCCTCGGCCGCGGCAAGCAGCCGCTCGTGCCGGCGGTCCTCGCGGACGGTCTGCAGCAGGCGTCGTCGCCGGGGCGTCTGCAGATCCTCGCCTCGGACCCGGCGGTGATCGTTGACGCGGCGCACAACCCGCATGGGGCGCACGCACTCGCCGAGGCGCTGGCGAAGTACTTCGCGTTCGAGGAGATCGCGTTCGTCGTCGGGATCCTCGCGGACAAGGACGCGCAGGGGGTCATCGCGGAGCTCGCGCCGGTCGCCTCGCGCTGGTATCCGACGGCGTCGGGTTCGGAGCGGGCGCTGTCGGGGGAGGAGATCGCGGACCTGCTCGACGCGACCGACATCCCGCACGAGCCGCCGCTGCCCGTGGCCGAGGCGCTGCGCGCCGCGCAGGCGTGGGCGGCCGAGGCACCGCGCCGCGCGGTCGTCGTCGCGGGGTCCATCACGCTCGTGGGCGATGTGCTCAGATTGGCGGAACTCGATGACTGACATCCAGCGCAACCTGCTGACCCCGAAGCTCGTCGCGATCGTGCTCGGCCTCGACGTGTTCATCGTGATCTTCGTCGCCTTCACCGCCTTCGGGCTGCGCTGGTTGGAGCCGGGCGCGGCGTTCGGGCTCGGCGGCGCGCTCATCGTGCTGTGCGTCGTGGGCGCGGGCCTGGTGCGTCGTCGCGCGGCGATCGCGATCGGCATCGGCTGGCTCGTGCACGCGGTGCTCGTGGCGGGCGGCGTCCTGCTGCTGTTTCGCGACGTCGGCGCCGGGATCACGCTGCTCGTCGTGGCGGGAGGCGCCCTGGCACTGTGGGTATGGTGTCTCTGGCGCGGCGCCAAGACGGACCGCGCGCCCATCCCGTCGAACGTCTAGGAGAATCGCCGCATGAGCCCAGTGGAGGAGACGCTCGTCCTCGTGAAGCCCGATGGGGTCGCGAGAAATCTGACCGGCGAGATCCTCCGTCGTATCGAGGCGAAGGGGTATCAGCTCGTCGATATCCGGATGCTCGAGCCGGAGCGGGAACTGCTGGAGGACCACTACGCGGAGCACGCGGGCAAGTCGTTCTTCGAGCCGCTCGTGGAGTTCATGCTGAGCGGTCCCGTCGTCGCGATCCGCGTCACGGGCAATCGCGTGATCGAGGGCGTGCGCTCGATGATCGGCTCGACCGAGCCGACCGCGGCGGCTCCGGGTTCGATCCGTGGCGATCTCGGTCGCGACTGGGGCACGACGGTGACGCAGAACCTCATCCACGCGTCCGACGCGCCGGAGTCGGCCGAGCGCGAGCTCGCGCTCTGGTTCCCACCCGCTCGCTGACAGGATGGCGCGGGCCGGCGGTCAGGCCTGACGCAGCGACGCCGCGTCGTACAGCCGGTCGGTGTCGACGCCGAGGGCGCTGACGACCCCGCCGACGAAGATGGCTGTCCCGACCGCGAGGACGGTCGGCGCGTCGAGCAGCGACCCGATCCGGGTCATGTCGCTCCACGCGTACGGCCAGTCGGCGCGCGCCGGGTAGGGCAGGTGCGTCTCCGGCAGGTCGACGAACACCCGCTCGGAGGGCAGGTCGGCCAGGGCCGCGAGGAACCCGCGGAGGTCCTTGTCGGCGGGGATGGACACGAGCACGCGGTGCGGGTCCCCGCCGAACTCGCGGCGCGCCTCGGCGAGCGCGGCGTCCAGCCCGTCCTTGGTGATCGCGGCGTCGACGAGCACGCGCGCGCCGCCGCTGCGGTGGAGACTGAGCCGGCCCGGCATGCGGACCCGTGCCGCGACGGCGCGGCGCGACGTGCCGGGGGCGGGCCGGAGGCCCATGGCCGCGCGGAGGTCGTCGGCCGCGGCGATCCCGAGGGCCGTGTTGCGGGCCCCGAATCCGCGCGGGCCGGCCGCCGCAGGGTCGGCGCCATCGCGTTCGTCGGCGTCGATGATGCGCGCCGTCGCACCGATGGCGCTCGCGCGCGTCACGATCTCCCGCGTCGCCTCCGGCGATTGGCGCAGCAGGTCGATGAACCGCGTGCCGACGGTCGCCGCGGCGGCCTTGTCGCGCGCGATCTCGGCGAGCGTGTCGCCGAGCAGTGCCTGGTGCTCGAGGAAGATCTCCGTGACGGCGAGACCCGTCAGCGGCAGGAGCGAGATCTCGTCGCTGGCGCCGCCGATGCCCGCCTCCACGACGACGACGTCGCAGTGGGCGCGTGTGAAGTGTCGGAGCCCGGCGAGGAGGAAGAACCCGACGGGGGAGAGGTAGCCGTCGTCGCGAGCGGGTGTCGCGAGCGCCGCATCGCGCACCTCGCGGAGGACCGCGTCGTACGGGGCCTCCTCGATGCTCACGCCGTCGAGGCGCAGCCGGTCGCGGTTCGACGAGAGGCCCGGGCTGAAGACGGTGCCGACGCGCAGGCCGCTCGCGCTGAGCAGCGCGCTCGCGGCGAGCGCGGTCGTGCCCTTGCCCTTGGACCCGACGACGCCGAGGAGTGGCGGCAGCGGGTCGAGGTCGAGGATTCGCAGCACGTCGAACGCGCGCTCGCGGCTGCGTCGCTGCCCGCTCGCCCGCGCGAGCCACTCCGCGTAGGCGGTCTCCCGCTCGATCGCGCGCAGTGCGTCGCGGTCGTCGGGGGCGCCGAGGTTCATGCGAGGACGGGCTAGAGGTAGCCGATGACGTCGAGCCGCAGCTGCGCGATGATCGCGATGACGAGGTAGCTCGCGACCGCGATGAGCGGCGCCCAGCTGTAGAGGGCCGCGCCGCCGCGCCGGCCCCAGCGCCCGAAGTGCCCGGCCTTCAGGTTGTAGAACGTCACGGTCCAGAACGCGAGGATCGCGGCCGCCCAGGTGAGCATGCACCAGGGGCAGAGCGTGCCGATCACGAAGATCGACTGGGCCATGAGCCAGATGCAGAACGCGAGCGCCCCGGCCATGCCGAGGTTGAACAGCAGCCAGAACCAGCGCGCGAAGCGCGCCCCCGCGACGAGCGCCGCCGCGACGACGATCGGTGCGACCCAGCCCATGAGCCCCCAGATCGGGTTCGGCACCCCGAAGAACACCGAGCCCTGCCACGACTGCAGGTTCGCGCCGCACTGCACGATGATCGAGAAGTTGCAGTCGAGGTCGGCGTTCGGGTCGATGAGGACTGCGAACTTGTCGAGCGTGAGCGCGATCGCCGCCCAGAGACCGGCGACGCCCGACACGAGCAGGACGACGAGGAGCAACCAGGGTCGACGCGCGTGGGCTTGGGTCACGTCGCCATTATCTCGACGGGTCGTGCGATAATGCTGGAACCAAGCTTTCCGGGCATACCGGACCAGGTTGCGGCCCATGCCGCGGCAGTCGGATAGCCAGTTCCGAAGATCGGTCCCCACCGCGGATCGAGTCGGCCGCAGGCCGTGTCGAGACCAGGGTCGAGACCTCACAGATTTGCGCGAGGGTCCGCGCCACGCGGACCGCGCACGAGCGTACCGGTGTCGCGACGCGGCCCGGCGAGGAGTACCGGTGGACGAGACCACCCCGAGCGTTTCCCCCGTATCGCTGCTGTTCATGGCGCCGCCGCCACTGCCGCAGGCGCCCGAGCTCCCGGAGTTCGACGAGCTCGACGGGGAGGCGCCCTCGGGCTCGCGCCGCAGCCGCACCCGGCGCCGCGGCCGCGGCGACGGCGACGCGGAGCCGGCCCAGTCGCAGCAGCAGCCGCGCCAGCGTCAGCAGCGCGCCGCCCCCGAGCCGATCACCGAGCCGCAGCGCGTCAAGGGCTCGACGCGGCTGGAGGCCAAGAAGCAGCGCCGGCGCGACGGCCGCTCCGACGGCCGCCGGCGCACCGTCGTGACCGAGAGCGAGTTCCTCGCCCGGCGCGAGGCGGTCGACCGGTCCATGGTCGTGCGCAGCAAGTTCGACCGCATCCAGGTCGCCGTCCTCGAGGATGACGTGCTCGTGGAGCACTACGTCGCCAAGAGCCAGGAGGCGTCCCTCATCGGGAACATCTACCTCGGGCGGGTGCAGAACGTGCTGCCGTCGATGGAGGCGGCGTTCGTCGACATCGGGCGCGGTCGCAACGCCGTGCTCTACTCCGGCGAGGTCGACTGGGAGGCCGCGCAGGCCAACGCGGAGGAGGAGGGTCGCGGCAAGCAGCAGGCGAAGCGCATCGAGCTCGCGCTCAAGCCCGGCGATCGCGTGCTCGTGCAGGTGACGAAGGACCCTGTGGGGCACAAGGGCGCCCGTCTCACCTCGCAGATCTCGCTGCCCGGCCGCTACCTCGTGTACGTGCCGAACGGCTCGATGTCCGGCATCTCGCGCAAGCTCCCCGACACGGAGCGCGCCCGCCTCAAGCGCATCCTCAAGGAGGTGCTCCCGGAGTCGGCCGGCGTCATCGTGCGCACCGCCGCGGAGGGCGCGACGGAGGAGCAGCTCACGCTCGACGTGCAGCGTCTGACGAGCCAGTGGGCGCACATCCAGCACGCGGTCGAGACGGCGAATGCGCCGGCGCTGCTGCACTCCGAACCGGACCTGCTCGTGAAGATCGTCCGCGACGTCTTCAACGAGGACTTCCAGCGCCTCGTGATCGAGGGCGAGGACGCGCACGAGATCATCACCGACTACCTGAGCACCGTCGCGCCCGATCTGCTCGAGCGCGTCGTGCGCTTCGAGGGCACCGACTCGTTCGGCGAGTTCCGGGTCAGCGAGCAGATCGACAAGGCGCTCGAGCGCAAGGTGTGGCTGCCCTCCGGCGGCTCGCTCGTGATCGATCGCACCGAGGCGATGACGGTCGTCGACGTCAACACCGGCAAGTTCGTCGGCCAGGGCGGCAACCTCGAGGAGACGGTCACCAAGAACAACCTCGAGGCCGCCGAGGAGATCGTCCGGCAGCTGCGGCTGCGCGACATCGGCGGGATCATCGTCGTCGACTTCATCGACATGGTGCTGGAGAACAATCGCGACCTCGTGCTGCGCCGGCTCGTCGAGTGCCTGTCGCGCGACCGCACGAAGCACCAGGTCGCCGAGGTCACGTCGCTCGGGCTCGTGCAGATGACGCGCAAGAAGATCGGGCTCGGACTGCTCGAGACCTTCTCCGAGCCGTGCGAGGTGTGCGCGGGCCGCGGCGTCGTCATCCACCACGACCCCGTCGTCAAGCACCGGGCCGCGGACGGGGGCACGCGCAAGCGCTCGGGTCGCGGTGCCGCGGGCGGCGCGAGCGGCGTCAAGAACGGCGTCGGCTCCGCCGGCACGCACGCGATCACGGAGGACGTGCGCAACGCGCTGTCCAAGATCGCCAAGTCGACGATCCACGCGGACGAGGCCGCGCAGGACGTCGCGCTGCCTGAGCGGGCCGAAGGCGATTCGAAGGGTGGCGACCCGGAGGCCGCCATCACCGCCGCGCTCGACGCGGTCGCCCCCGCGGTCGCCGGCGCCCCGGCGCCCGCTGCCGAGGCGGCGCCGACGAAGCCGCGGCGGCGCCGCGCGTCCACGAAGGCGCCGGTGACGCCCGCAGAGAGCGACTAGCGTGCTCACGATCCGGGCCTCGCGCCCGGTGGGGGTGCGGCGCTAGCGATCCCGCGCGCGCACGCGCAGCCCGCTCGCGATGAGCCGCCGGGTGAGCTCGTTCGCGCTGACGAGCGTCGCGCCGAGCTGCTGGAGCGCCGCCTCGCGCTCGAGCGGGTAGTCGTAGTGGTCGAGGTCGAAGCCGCGCTCGGGGATCCCGGCCCGCCGCGCGAAGTCGTGCAGTTCGGTCAGCGACGTGTCGCTGACGAGGTGGCCCCAGAGCGTGCCGTGCCGGGGCCACATCGGCGGGTCGATGAGGATCACCCCCTCATCTTCGTCCCATCCCCGCTGCGTCGACGCGAACTGTGCGATTCTTGGTGGGAGGACGGCGTTCTCAGGCTCGAATCGGGCGCGGGTCGCACGTTTTCCGGCACGGCGAGGCGCGTTTGCTCGGGGGACGGGCGTCGCGTATGATTGAACGTCGGTGTCCGCGGCTACCGCCGCGTGCGACACGAGTCAGGCTTCCAAGAAGAGGACCACCAATGGTGTACGCGATCGTCCGCGCAGGTGCGCGGCAGGAAAAGGTCGAGGTCGGCACGGTCGTCGTGCTCGACCGCCAGAAGGCGAACGTCGGCGAGACGATCGCCCTCCCGGCCGTGCTCGTCGTCGACGGCGACAAGGTGACGAGCGACGCCAAGGGCCTCGCGAAGGTCAAGGTCGAGGCGGAGGTCGTGCGCGAGGAGCGCGGGCCGAAGATCGTCATCCAGAAGTTCAAGAACAAGACCGGGTACAAGAAGCGTCAGGGCCACCGCCAGGACCTCACCCGCGTCAAGATCACGAAGATCGCG
>Ga0182739_1000334_pt1 | contig 69396 bp, 62 predicted proteins | sample eDN5th30CBELigBY_FD_128873 | JGI IMG/M metagenome (GOLD analysis project Ga0182739, IMG submission 128873) | Enriched backyard soil microbial communities from Emeryville, California, USA - eDNA 5th pass 30_C BE-Lig BY (version 2) (version 2) | ecosystem: Environmental > Terrestrial > Soil >... | reverse complement strand
GCGCGGCACCCGTTGTTTGCGACCGGTGCGTTGCTGTGTCAGCAGCAGAGAAACGAGATTATGAAGCAGTTTTTTGAGCTTGTCAAGTCGGGGTTCGTCGCGTTGGCCTCAAAGCCTAAACCGCCAAACCGCCACGTGGGACAGCCACTGCCTCGCACTCGCGCCGCGCCTCCGAACCCGTTTGGGTCGCTGCGGCCAAGCCCGTAAGCTTACCACAGTTCGATGCGCCGCATCCCTGCGCTTCGCCGCGCACCGCCCACAAAAAAGCCCGTAACTTCAAGGACTTGGATCGTCTGCGTCGCTAGGGAAAACCCTAGTGCGTGTGCTGCGAAGAACAAAACTATAGCACAGCTTTTTGAGCCCATGCAAATCGAAACCGGCCAAATTCCCTCAAAATCCCCGCCCCCACCCGCACCCCCACGCCAAGCCCTTGAAATACCAGTGCAATCTTTTTTTAAGAAAATGGAAATAATTTTGGCCTTCTGCCGAAAACGAGGCAAAAAGGGAATGAAGGCGGGTTGAAACTAGCGTTGGCTCCCTCGATCCCGGCGATTGATTCAGCACGCTTTACGCACCAGGGCGCTGCTTCGGTGCGCATTCGTGTGGCCACGGGCGCCCGCTACACAAAGCAATGCATGCGCTCCCTTTCTACTCTCTCTATATATAGATATGTTTTCACCCAAGGTGGCTCATGGTGCTCCGCGCTGCATCGAAGGCCGCGCCTTGAACGTCCCGGCCATGCGAAAGCCATGCATGAGGCCGCCGCGGATTTAATTTATCTTTGGACCGGACACGCAAGCGCGGAATCCGCCATACTCTCCTTATAGACGACAGGCATAGAATTCAATCTATCCTCTCATACAGACAACCGTTCACGAGCATCCATGACCGAAGACATACTTATAAACGTCACTCCCTTTGAAACACGGGTCGCACTGGTAGAGCAAGGTGCAGTACAAGAACTTCATATGGAACGCAGCATCCAGCGGGGCCATGTCGGCAATCTGTATCTGGGCAAAGTCGTGCGTGTGCTCCCCGGCATGCAAAGCGCCTTTGTGGATATCGGGCTGGACCGCGCGGCCTTCATCCATGTGGCCGACCTCAGGCAGAACCGTACGGAACGCAGCACCGGCGCGGCCGTCACCCCTATAGAAAAGCTGCTGTTCGAAGGCCAGTCGCTGATGGTCCAGGTGATCAAGGATCCGCTGGGCACCAAAGGAGCGCGGCTGTCCACGCAAATCAGCATCGCCGGGCGCATGCTGGTCTATCTGCCCTATGACCCTCATGTGGGCATTTCGCAGAAGATCGAATCGGAAGAGGATAGGATCTCCCTGCGGGAGAGAGTGCTGCGGTTCAGGGGAGACGACAAGGGCGGATTCATTGTCCGCACCCAGGCCGAGGGCGCCACCGATGAGGAGTTGCAGGCGGATCACTCCTATCTGCGCACGTTGTGGAACAGCATCCAGGAGAAAGCCAAGAGCCAGCCCACGCCATCGGTGCTGTATACCGATCTGACCCTGGCCCAGCGCGTGCTTCGCGACATGGTGGGGCCGAACACCGGAACCATACAGGTGGATTCGCGCAGCACCACGCAGCAGTTGCTGGATTGGGCCAAGACCTACACACCCTCGGTGCTGGGCCGGATCAAGCACTATAGCGGCGAGCGGCCCCTGTTCGATACCGCCAACGTCGACGAGGAGATCGCGCGCGCGCTGTCGCGCCGGGTGGACCTCAAATCGGGCGGCTACCTGATCATCGATCAGACCGAAGCTCTGACCACAGTCGACGTGAACACCGGCGGCTTCGTGGGTGGACGCAATTTCGACGACACCATATTCAAGACCAACCTGGAAGCCGCCGTGGCCCTGGCGCGCCAGTTGCGCCTGCGCAACCTGGGCGGCATCATCATCCTTGACTTCATCGACATGGACGACACGGAGCACCGCAGTTCCGTGCTCGCCGAACTGAACAAGGCCCTGAGCAAGGACCGCACCCGCATGACGGTCAGCGGATTCAGCCAGTTGGGCCTAGTCGAGATGACCCGCAAGCGCACGCGCGATTCGCTGGCGCATCAGTTGTGCGAGCCCTGCCCCACTTGCCAGTCGCGCGGCAATGTCCGCACGCCGCGCACCCTGTGCTACGAAATACTGCGCGAGATATTGCGTGAGTCGCGCCAGTTCAATCCCAAGGAGTTCCGCATCCTGGCCTCGCAGGCCATCGTGGATCTGTTCCTGGAAGAAGAAAGCGCCCACTTGGCCATGCTGGGCGACTTCATCGGCAAGCCCGTATCGCTGGAAGTGGAAAGCCAGTACTCACAGGAGCAATACGACATCGTTCTGATCTGATCGGTGCGGTATGCTTACCGGCTTTCTTCAGCAAGCGCCGGATGGAGGCGCAAAGACCACGCATGTCGGAAATCAGTATTCTTCTGTTGTTTGCAGCGGCCTTCGGCGCCAGCGCGCTGGGCGGCGTGCTTGGCATGGCGAGCGGCATCTTCATCGTACCGATACTCACGCTGTTCTTTGGCCTGGACATCCGGATCGCCATCGCCGCAAGCATTGTGTCGGTCATCGCATGTTCTTGCGCAAGCGCGGCCCCTTTCCTGAAGGCGGGACTGACGAATATCCGCCTTGCCATCGTTCTGGAAACAGCCACTGCGATGGGCGCGCTCACGGGGGTCTTCTTTATCGGCCTGATCCCTGAATCCTACCTCTATGGCCTGTTTGCCGTCATTCTGGCCGTATCGGCCAGGCAAATGCTGGCACGGCGGCGCGAGAAGACGATCACCAGCGAGCCCGACCCGCGAAGCTGGGCGGCCTTGCTAAGGCTGCATTCCGATTTTCCCGACAAAACGCCCGGCCGCTCGCTCGCCTACCAGGTCGGCCATGTCCCGCTGGGCTTGATCCTGATGTACGGAGCCGGACTGCTGTCCGCCTTGCTTGGCATCGGCTCCGGAGTGCTGAAGATTCCCGCCATGGATGCCGCCCTGCGCCTGCCCATCAAGGTTTCATCGGCCACCTCGAACTTCATGATCGGCGTTACCGCCTCGGCCAGCGCCGTGGCCTATTTCATAAGCGGCGATATCGATGTGGACATCGCCGCCCCCGTGGCCTTGGGCTCCGTCCTGGGCGCATTCGCCGGCGCCCGGCTTTTGTTGCGCATTCCGGCCGAGCGGCTCCGCCTCTTCTTCGTGCTGGTGTTGTCCTTGCTGGCGATTCAGATGCTGATGAGCAGCGTCGGCATAGAACTGCCCGGAGGCCTATCATGAAGAACAATGCAGACATCCGCCAACGCAGGGACCGGATGATCGCCGGTCTGCTGAGGTGGGGAACGTGGTTCGCCTCCATGCTGATCGCGATGGGCATGCTGATCGGCGTCGCCGGTTACTGGGATGATGCGCCGGGCTATGGAAAGCAGGTGGCTGTCGCGGGAATCGCCGTATTCATCCTTCTTCCCGTAATGCGCGTCGGACTGATGCTGGTCATGTTCCTGCGCGAACGGGACTATGCCTATGCGGTGATTTCGAGTTCGGTCCTGGCGATCATCCTGGCCTCATCGCTGATAGGCCTGTGGTGGAATTGATCGCATGAGGCGCCACGGCGGCGAAGCCGCGGCCGGCCGCGTGGAAAGTCAGCCGCCTGGCTGGGGGCAGATTTCAGGATGCATGATGGACTGGAACAGCTGCTCGATGCGCGCCTTCGTGCCGCTGTCCGCGTAATAGGAATATACCTGGGCCTTGGACCGCTCTTCCGCCATCATGGTGCTCTGGTACTGGGTCAGGTCGACGACAATGGCGTGTTCGTAGGAAGCCGACGGTTCCGGCATTTCCGTAATGGTGGCATAGGCGGTCTGCCGCGGATCCAGGGTGAACTTTGCCGATGCGCCGCAAGCCGCCTGGTGCTTGAACAAGGCCATTTGTATCTTGGGAAACGTCAGGGGTATCGTGCGCTCGCCACGGAAATAAGCGGGTTCGCGCACGTCGCCGATACGCAGTCCCTGCGGGGTGGCGGCGCAGCCGGCCAGTATCGTCACTGCGGCAAGCATTGCCATCGTCTTCATGTAGGTGACTTCCTTGATTGAAATAATGAAGGGGCGGGGTCTGGCCTTGCGAAGCCCGACTTCGCCATTAATCTTCCTCACGGAACTGCATGCGGTATAGCGAAGCATACAGCCCGTTCAACTCCAGCAATTCTTCGTGCCGGCCCTGCTCCACGATTTTTCCGGCATCCATCACGACGATCCGGTCGGCCTTCTGTACGGTCGACAGGCGGTGCGCGATCACCAGCGTGGTGCGCCCCGCCATGAGCAGTTCCAGCGAGGCCTGCACCTGCCGTTCGGATTCATTATCAAGGGCCGAGGTGGCTTCGTCCAGGATGAGGATGGGCGCATTCTTGATCAAGGCGCGCGCAATGGCCAGGCGCTGGCGCTGCCCGCCGGACAACTGGCTGGCGTTTTCCCCGACGGGCGTATCCAGCCCCTGCGGCAGGCCGTCGACGAAGTCGAGCAGGTTCGCGGCCTCCAGCGCCTTACGGATCTCGCCGCGATCGGCTTCGTGCAGGGCGCCATAGCCCACGTTCTCGGCAATGGTTCCGTCGAAAAGCACGACATCCTGGCTGACCAGCGACAGGTGCGACCGCAGCCCACGCAAGCTGAGCTCCTTGACGTTCTGGCCATCGATGCAGACCTCGCCCCGCATCGGATTGACGAAACGCGGCAACATGTTCACCAGAGTGGTCTTGCCGCTGCCCGAACGTCCCACCAGGGCAACCGTCTGTCCCGGCTCCGCCACGAAGGACACATCGGAAAGCGTATCGGTCTGTGCGTTGGGAAAGCGGTGATGGATGCCGCTGAACTCGACCCGCCCCTTGACCGGCTGCGCCAGGGTTCCGGTGCCGCTGTCATCCTCGGGCTTCTGATCGATGAGCGTGAACACGCTCTCGGCCGAGATCAGCATTCTCTGCATGGCGCTGGCGATGTTCGTCAGCCGCTTCATGGGGTCGAAAATCTGACCCAGCGCCGCCATGAAGGCGGCGAAGCTGCCCACGGTAAGCCCCTGGTTGTTGGCCTGGTACAGGGCGACGGCAATGACCGCGGCCACCGACAAGGCGATGGAGAACTGCGACAGGGGCGACATGGCCGCGTCGGCGCTGGCCGCGCGCATGGCAAAGCGCCGCAGGCGGCCGTTCACGTATTCGAAGCGGCCCGATTCGCGCTCATAGCCATCGAACAGCTTGATGACGCGCTGGCCGTCGATGCCTTCGCGCACGACGCGCGTGAGCTCGGCGTTCATGCCTATGGTCTCGCGGTTGATGCGCCGCAGCCGCTTGATGAAAACACGCGCGATCAAGGTCGAGATGGGCAGCATGACCAGCACGATCAAGGTCAGCTGCCACGACATGTACAGCAGCACGCACAACAGCGCCACGACCACCAGCGATTCGCGCACGACAACGGTGATGACCTCGGTCGCCAGACCCGTGACGGTGCCCGCGTCGATGGTGAAGCGGTTCAGCAGGCGCCCGGAGTCGCCCCGCTTGAAATCCTCGTCGGACAGCCCCAGCAGGCGTGAGAACATTTCCTTGCGCAGGCCCAGCAGCATGTTGTTGGCCACCCAGGCCAGCAGATAGGTGCTGGAGTAACTGCACACTCCGCGCAAAAACATCAGGCCCACCACCGCAAGAGGAATCGACCACATGTACGAAGGCCTGGATCCGGAAAAGCCATCGTCCAGCAGGGGCTTCATGATGATGGCCAGCGTGGGCTGGGTGGCCGCTGCGACACTGACGAGAAGGACGGCCGCGATCACCGCTTTCCAGTACACGCCCAGGCGGCTGTAGATGCGGCGCCACAAGTCCAGCTTGACGGGATCCGAAGGTGACGATGCGGCTTCAGTGGCTGACTTCAACAATAAACTCGCTTATATACTATTGGATGAATCATTTTAACGTCCCTTCGCGGGATGCCGATCGTTCAACAGCCATCATACCGCCCAGGCCAGCCCTTCCCGCTCATGACTATGCCCTCCGCCATCTATGTACGTCTTCCCAACTGGATCGGCGATGTCTGCATGAGTCTTCCCAGCCTGCATGCGCTGCTGGACACGCAGTTGCCCGTGGTGGTGTGCGCGCGGCCCTGGGCCAAAGACCTGCTGGCCGGCTACAGGCTGGAAGGCTTCGTCGAGATGAAAGGCCGATGGCGGGAAGACAGGGCCGCCGTCCAGCAGCACAAGAAGAAAGCCCAGCACGCCCATCCGCGCGGGCTGCTGCTGCCCGATTCCCTGTCCAGCGCCATGGTATTCAAGTTTGCGGGCGTGCCCAGCGCCGGATACCGGGACGACGGGCGCAGCCTGATCCTGCGCTGGCCCATCGGCAAGCCGCTGGAACACTTGCATGCCGTGCAATCCTGGCACTACGTGACCGCCCAGGCCCTCAAGCGCTGGAACCTTCCCGTGCGCCCCCTGCCCTCGAACAGGAAGCTGGGCTTGCGCCTCGCCGGCAGGCACGGCACCGAAGCCATGCAGGCCGTGGATGCCGCCGGGCTGGAGCCGGGCCGGTTCATACTGATCGCCCCTACGGCGACCGGGCTGCACCGCGGGAAGGTGAAGGTGTGGCCGCAGTTCGATGCCCTGACCCGCCGCCTGCAGGAACGCGGCCATGTCGTTGCCATGTGCCCGCCTCCCGCCGAGGCCGAGGCGGCCCGGCGCAATGCGCCGACCGCGGTTTGCCTGCCCCCCTTGAAGCTGGGCGCGTTTGCTACACTCACCCAACTTGCCGCGCTGGTCGTCTGCAATGATTCCGGGGTTTCGCACCTGGCCGCCGCCGCCCATGCCAGGCAGCTGACCTTGTTCGGTGTTACCCAGCGCGAACGCACGGGTCCCTGGTCCGATGTAGCCGTCTGCCTGGGCGCCATGCACGCCTGGCCTACGCTGGAACAGGCGGAACAGCAGGTGCTGGACCTTCTGCCCGAAAACATTGAACGGTAACGCATGACGATTTCGAGCTTCCTGACCAACCTGGTGATACCGCTTAACCTGTGCATTACCCTGCTGCTGATCGCCGCGGTGGTATTCATGCTGCGTTGGCGCAAGACGGCATTCTTCATCGCCGCCGCCGGCTTGGCATGGGCCCTGTTCTGGTCCCTGCCCGCCTCGTCGCTGTGGGCGGGCGGACGCCTGGAGCAGTTGTACCCGCACAGGCCCGTCATGGCGCTGCCCACCGCCCAGGCCATCGTCGTCCTGGGCGGCAGCACGGCCAACGGCCGGCAGAACTGGTTCGAGCCCTATGACAGCAACACAGCATCCGCACGCGTCGATACCGCCGCCGTGCTGTACAAAGCGAAGCGGGCGCCGCTCATCATTCTTTCCGGTGCCGCCCTGGAGGGCAACACCAGCGAGGCCCAGATGATGGCAAGCGCGCTAAGGCAGGAAGATATCCCGGACAGCGCCATGGTGCTGGAGAACCGCAGCTTCACCACCCATGAAAATGCCCTGTACACCACGCAGAAGCTCAAGGAGCGCCATATAGGCCAGGTCCTGCTGGTGACGTCCGCCCTGCACATGCCGCGGGCCATGGCCGTGTTCAGGAAGCAGGGCATCGACGCCATCGCCGCGCCATCGCCGCCCCAGATCGTGGTTCCCGACGACTCCCGATTTTCATTCTGGCAGCCGAATATGCGGGCCCTCTCCGCCAGCCGCTCCATCGTGAAGGAGTACGTGGGACTGCTGGTGTACTGGATTCGAGGCTGGATCTAGCCATGCAATGCCGCCCCGGCTGCGGAGCCTGCTGCATCGCCCCGTCCATCTCCAGCCCCATTCCCGGCATGCCGTCCGGCAAAGCGGCGGGCGTCCGATGCATCCAGCTGGCGGACGATAATCGGTGCCGGATCTTCGGACACCCCGAGAGGCCGGCGGTATGCGCCGGCCTGCAGGCAACTCGGGAAATGTGTGGATCGAACCGCGAACAAGCCATTGCCTGGATAAGCGAGTTGGAACGCGCCACCGCGCCGTAACGGCAAATTGGCATTTGTTCGATGCTACACTCGGGCGGTCCTGTATGGACGACGACGCGGGTTGTATACGTGCCGCCCGCGAATTAAATCAAGAAACGGGGGCTTCCATGCACTACATCATCCTTATTCTCGCCGCCATGCTCGTGGGCACCGCCATCGGCGCCTTGCTTGTACCGCGCGACAAATCCCTATTTATCGGTTCTCTTGCCGCGATTGCGCTGGGGGTCGTTACCATGGTGACCGGCTCGTGGATTTTCCTGGCGATCGGAACGGCCATCTTCCTCGCGGCGCAGGCCATGCAACGCGACAACCCTCCCGTGCAGGCCTGAGCACGAGCGGAATCCACATACTCGATCCTTCGGCCTGCCACCCTGAGCCTAACCGCCTGGCTGACTATAAATCCCTCGGCGCGGCTGATGCGCCGTAAAGCCACCGCCCCTTTCGGGGCGGTTTTACTTTATGACGCGAACCCTGGTCCAGGCGGCATTGGCAGACGTTTACACGGAGCCGCGCTCTTTGAGTATCTCTTGATATAGCCCCAGGTATTCGCCAGCCACCTCGTTCCAGGTATGCCGGTCCACGACGTCGCTGCCGCCCCGCCGCAAACGGTCGCGCCAGGCCTCATCGCCATCGATGCGCTCGATGAACCGCGCCAGTTGCTCGTCGTTTTCGGGATGGTCCAGCACCATGGCGTCCTGCCCGTCCTGCACATACTGCGCAAAGCCGCACCAGGGCGCCGGGCTAAGGATGACCGGCAGATCGAAGGACATGGCTTCCAGCGGCGCCATGCCGAAACTGTCGTTCAGCGTGGGATGCACATAGATGTCGGCGACCTGATAGTACGGCGCCACGTCGGCCGTTTCCTCGATCAGCTTGATGCGCTCCGACAAACCCTGGTTTTCGGGCGGCTTGTGTATGAAGTCGCGCGTGGCGGCGTTGCTGCCCACGATCAGCAGCTTGTACCGGGCCGGCAGCCGCGCCAGGGCCTTCAGCACCGTGGGCAGGCCTTTGCGCATGGGATTGCGCGCCACGAGCAAGCATACGCAGTCGTCGGGCGAAAAGCCCAATGCGCCGCGCGCCTGTGGCCTGCCGGCCGGGTCCGGGCTTGCGAAGCGGGATACACCTGGCGGAATAATGGGAAAGGAAAGATGCGGGCCGTAGGCCTGTTTCAACTGCTCGGCGATCAAGCCGGATACGGCAACCGTCCGGTGGCCCGGCCTGGCGGCTACCCGCCGCGCTTCCAGGCGCAAATAAGTCTGGACACGCAAGCTGGTGTAGGACAGCAGGCGCTTGATGTCAGGCAGCGCCCGCACCCGCCAGTTGTAACGGACGGGCGTGACGTGCACGACCTCGACGTCTCCGCACCAGCCGTTCATGTGGGAATGGACGATGTCATAGCCCTTGCGTGTGGCGCGGCGCGCCCGCCATGCGAACAGCAACACCCGCAGCCAGCTGGGCAGGAAGGACCAGGACCGCAAGGGAATGAAAGGCAGTCGCAGCCCGCAATCCTGGTCGTATTCCCGGGCGAACACGGTGATGTCGTGGCCGGGGGAGAGTTCACGCATCAGTTCGACCCCGTATGCCTCGGCCCCGCCGTAGCGGTTGCCGAATCGATCGACGACGAAGGCGATTTTCAGTCGAGGCACGGACATGCGGCGTCCCTTATTCCTTGCGTCGCTTCTCTTCCAGCCGGGTCATGCATTTTTGCAGAAAGCGGAAGATGTTGGTGGATCGGGCGACCGTGACCCTGGGCAGTCCGAAGGGATCGTCGGTTTCCTTGGCCAGGCCGCCCTGGGTCGTGGTGGCGTTGATGTAGCCGGCATTGCGCACCATGGCACGCAGTTCGGGTGATTCGCCGCCGTAGGGATAGCAGAAAGCCGTGACTTCGGAGCCCATGGCATCTTCGAGTTCGTGCTTGGACTGACGGATCTGGTAGTCGGCGACTTCAGGGGAAAGCTTGGGAAGAAAGGGATGGTCCAGGGTGTGCGAACCGACTTCCATGCCGGCGGTGGTCCATTCCCGCATTTCGTCGATCGACATCAAATCGGCGTGCGCTATGCCCTTTTCGTAATCCCAGACATTGCCGCCGTCCAGTTGGCGCGCCACGAAATAATTGGTCGCGGTGAAGTCCTGTTCGCGCAGAATGGGCAAGGCGTGCCGGTATACATTGCGATAGCCGTCATCGAAGGTGATGCCGACCACCTTGCCGTGGCGCTCGCCCCTTATATAAGGCATGAGATCGCGCATGGAAAGCCCCCGGTAGCCGAAGCGGCGCAGCCAGGTCATTTGCCGCCGGAAATCGGCCGGATGCACGATGAGGCTGCGATACGGCGATCCCTTGACTGCGGGCTGGCCTATCTGGTGGTACATGAGTATGGGGATCATGTGGCTGATTATATCGGCGCCGGCAGATCCCGCGCCAGGCGATCGGCCTGCGCATACACTTTCTTGGTGTCCTCGATGAAGCCGGGCGTGGAGAACATGTGCTCCACACGCTCGCGCGCCGATCGGCCCATTGCGGAAAGGCAGCGGGTGTCGGCCAATATGCGGCGCAGCGCATCGGCCAGAAAATCGATGTCTCCGGCGGGCGCCACCCAGCCATCGACGCCGTCGCGCACATTTTCGGGCAAGCCGCCCGCATTGGACACCAACGCCGGCAGGCCCATGGCCATGGTCTCGCAACTGGCATACGATGCGGCTTCACGATAGGAAAGGACGAAACCAATGTCGCAGGCGCCCAGCACCGTGCGCACGTCTTTGACCAGCCCCGGGAAAACCACCTGTTCGCGCATGGCCAGGGAATCGACCCTGGCCAGCATACAGGGCGTCGGAGGATCACCGGCGACCACCATCCGAAGGCGACTCCGCAGGGGAGGCTCCAATCGCGAAATGGCCTGGACCAGATCCAGCCAGCCCTTGTTGTAATCGGTTCCGCCTATGCTGCCCAATACCAGCACATCGGAATCCAAGGGCCCGAAAAGGCGGTCTCTGTGCGCCTGCTTGTCGGCCGGACCGACGGGCCTCAGGTGGTTGTGATCGATGCCGTTCCTGACCACGCTGATGGGATGGCGGCTATAGCCCGATTCACCCAGAATGCGGGCAACGTATTCGCATACGGCGATCGATGCATGCGTGCCGAATCTGGCCCGCAATCGATGGCCGACGCTGCACACGGGGTTGGTATTGTGCTTGGTCCAGACAATGGCCGGCCGGTGCCGCAGCCCCAGACTGGCCAGCATGACATGCCTATGGTCGGCGCCCCCGTTTACATGCACCACGTCGAAGCGTTCTTGCCGGAGGAACTGGCGCAAACGCCAGACCTCCTTCAGGAGCGTCAGCGGGCGCGAGGTATACAGGCCGGGCAGCACGCGTACGCCCGGCTCGGCGGATGCGGTTTGATAAAGACGGCCGGTCGGCGGAGCGGCCACGGTCAGGTCGTACTGGGTTTTCAGCCCCTTGAGCAGGCTGAGCACATACGTGACATGGCCGCCGCCATTACCATGGTGGATGTCGGTGATAAGGATTTTCATTGTGAGCCGGCGATGCCCTTGAACGCCCCCGCGTCGCCGGCCCCGCCGTTACTTATTTTGTTTATTCAAAAACAGCAATTTATTGTAACGAAAAAAACTGCCTGCGGCGCCCATTGTTGCAAGAATGAAACCCTCTTTTCCGTCCAGAAAACCGCGTCGTATCAAATAGATACGGATAAAGGTCCATATGGCGTGGCCGGTCGCGCCCAACACGCTGGTCTTCCGGCCCCTTGCGTGCATCATGGCCGCGGCCTCGGACGAGTAAAGGTTTATCTTCGCGATGAATGTTTCCAGGTCGGCATAGGGGTAGTGCAGAAAGTGGCCCTCCAGCACCATAGGCTGGGAGCGGGGCTGCACGCTTTCGTGCACTGCAACATCCTTGAACCGGGCGGTTCCCCGCTTGAACAGACGCAGCACGTGGTCCGGCCACCAGCCGCTATGGCGTATCCAGCGTCCGCCGAAATTCGAGAGTCGCGCAATTTTGTATGCCTCGGCGCGGGGATGCTCCAGTTCCCGGAGCATGGCCTCGGCCAATTCCGGCGTGACGCGTTCGTCGGCGTCGATGGAAAGCACCCATTCGCCCTCGGCCAGGTCCAGCGCCCGGTTCTTTTGCGGGCCGAAGCCCGGCCAATCGTCCGTCAGGCTGACTTTGGCGCCCTTGCCTTCGGCGATTTCCCGGGTCCCGTCCGTGCTCCCCGAGTCGACCACGATGATCTCGTCGGCGAAGCCGACCGAATCGATGCAGTCTCCGATATGCGCGGCCTCGTTCTTGGTGATGATGATGACCGAAAGCCTCATGCCCGCTTCCTCAGGCTGCGCTTCCAGAGCTTCCATCTGTTGAACAAGGGCCCGACAAGCGGATGCGCGGCCACCCGGATGCGCCGCCCCACCGAATTGCCCGAGGTGTTGCGCACCGCGAAGCGATAGATGTGCGCGGGATCGGTGCCCGGCCGGTTCTGGCCGAATGCCTGCGTGGTGTACAAATAGCGAAAGCCGGCATCGATGGCCAGCCGGGTGTAGTCGGCATCGAAATAACCCTGCGGCCAGCAGAAATGATCCGAAACGCCGCCCAGATGAGTCTGCAGAGCGGCACGCGAAAGGGCCAGTTCTTCCGCGATGCGGATGTTTTTATCGGCCGGCGCGCTCAGGTCCCATCGTGTATGGGTATGCGTATGGCTGTGGAACTCGATGACGCCGTCGTCTCGCATGGCCTTGATTTCGCTCCAGCGCAAAACGACCTCGTCGCCGCGGCCCTGCGCAATGCGCGCTTCGCAGTCGTGGTGGGAGGGTGTCTCAGGAAGCTCGCCCTGTCCCAGGCAATGACGCGGGGGGCCGTCGCCCATCCATCCCGTGACCAGGAACACCATGGCGGTATAGCCGTATTTTTTCAGCAGCGGATAGGCGTAGACCCAGTTGTCCAGATAACCGTCATCGAAGGTGATCAGCACGGAACGGGCGGGAGCGGGCCTGCCGCCCAAGTGCGCGGCAAACTCATCGCTGCTGAGCGATCGATAGCCATGGCGCTTCAGCCACTGCAACTGATCCTCGAAATTGGAAGGAGTGACATTGATCATGCCCTCGACGGGGGAAACATGGTGGTACATCAGTACCGGCACGGTCCGGTTATGCTTCATGACTTTCGCTCCGCAAGCCAACGGGTATAGCAGGATTCAATACGTTCCACCATGGCAGCCAGGCTGAATCTGCCCTGCTCGCGGCAGAATTCCAGGCCGGCCCGGCCCATGCGCCTGCGCAGGTCCGGATCGTCGACCAGGCGCCTTATGGCCTGCGTCAACGCCGCCCGGTCATCCAGCGGCACAAGCAGGCCGCTGACGCCGTCCCGCATCATTTCCGGGACGCCGTCCACGCGGGTTCCGACGACGGGCAGGCCCGCCGCGCCCGCCTCGACGAAAACAGTGCCCGACGCTTCCTTGCGCGTCGCCAGGGCGAACACATCGAAGCCCGCCAACAGGTTGGGCACATCGCGCCGGGCGCCGAGCAAGTGGATGCGCCGCTGCAACTTTTTCTCCGCCACATAGGCCTGCACCTCCTCGAAGACCGGCGACCCTCCGCCGACCAATACCAGATGCAGCCCGGGCTTTTCATGGATCAGGGGCTCCATGGCATCGATCAGGTCTTTATGCCCCTTCTGCGCGCGCATGACGGCCACGCAGCCCACCACGATGTCGCCCTCCGCCAGCCCCAATTCCTGGCGCAAGCTCGACTGCCCGGGTATGGGCGGCAGCTCGACGGCCGGATAGACGGTTGCCACATGGCCCGGCGGCACACCGCGTTCGATCAGGTGTTCGCGCACGAAATCGCTGGCGGTGGTGACCCGGTGGGGAATCACGGTATAGGACAGCAGCGAGCCCACACGGTTGGCCAGATGGCGTGTGCGCACGATCAGCGGCGTGCCGGCCAGACGGCCGGCGCAGCCCGCCACGATCGTGTCGCGACGGCTATGGGTATTGAGCACGTCGAAGCGTCCGCCGCGCAATATTTTCCGGATGGCGGCTACGCTTTTGACGAAGTTGACCGGCCCGTCCATATAAGTGGTGTGCACGGTGAAGCCCTGCTCGCGCAAGCGCTGCGTCAACATGGCATGCGGCTGGCAAACCGCTTCCAGGTGATGGCCGCGATCGCGCATGGCCAGCATCATTCGATAGATGTATTGTTCCTGCCCGCCGAAACTGGTGGCGGCTTCCGAATGAAGGATGCGCAAAGGCGTCATGAATACGTGATCTCCACGCCGTCCGGCTGGGCCCAGTCGCCCAATTGATCGAGCATGGCATCGGCCATGCGGACACGCCAGTCTTCGCCCAGGCGGATCATGCACTGATAATCTTCGCGATGCAGGCGAACCTCGACCGGCACGCCCGGGACGCCGTTTTCAGGTTCGGCGCGGAAAGGATTGAGCATCTGCCGCAGGCGGGCGGCATCGGCATTGCCGTTGAGCGTGATGCGCAGGCTGCGGGCTCGCGCTTCGCGGGCCAGCTGCAAGTCGAACACCGATTCGGCCGAGACCCGCAAGCCGCCGGAATAGTCATCGTTGCTGACCTTGCCGTGGATGATGACCAGGCGGTCCTCCTTCAGGCGATTGCGATGCTGCTCGTACAGTTCGTTGAAGATCGCCACCTCGACCTGCGCCGAGCCGTCGTCCAGCACGGCATAAAGCATCTTGCCGCGGCGGGTCATTTTCGGGCGCACGGAAGACAATACGCCGGCAAACCATTGCGGGCTGCGCGACGGCTCAAGGCGGGCCAGCGGCTTGGGCGCGAAGCGGCGCACCTCGTCGCGCCAGGCGTCGAACAGATGGCCGCTGAAATAGAAGCCCAGCGCGGCCTTCTCCTGGGTCAGGCGGGTTTGCAGGTCCCAGGGCGCCACCTTGGCCAGTTCGCCCTCGACGATGTCGTTGGCATCGTCGGCGAAAAGCGATACCTGGTTGGCGCTGCGCTCGACCTGTTCGGCCGCCTCGATGGCGTTGCCCACCGTGGCCAGCAGGGCCGCCCGGTTTTCTTCTATCGTATCGAAGGCCCCGGCGCGTATCAGCGCCTCGATGCAGCGGCGATTGACCGTATGCCGGTCCACACGACGGCAAAAATCGAACAGGCTGGCAAACGGACCGCCTTCGTCCCGGATGCGGATGATTTCCTCGACGGCGCCCTGCCCCGTGCCCTTCACCGCACCCAGGCCGTAGCGCATGGTCCGCGGCGGCTGGCCCTTGGCGGAATGGGCATCGGGTACCGGCTCGAAGCGGTAGGCCGACGCGTTGACGTCGGGCGGCAAGACCTCGACGCCGTTGGCCAGCGCGTCCTTCCAGAATATCTGCACCTTGTCGGTATCGTCCATGTCGGACGACAAGGTGGCGGCCAGGAACTCGGCCGGATGGTAATGCTTCAGCCAGGCGGTCTGGTAGGCGATGAGGGCGTAGGCGGCGGAGTGGCTTTTATTGAAGCCGTAGCCCGCGAACTTCTCCATCAGGTCGAAGAGCTTGACGGCCAGCTTGGCATCGTAGCCCTTCTCGACCGCGCCCTTTTCAAAGATGGCCCGGTGCTTGGCCATTTCCTCGGCCTTCTTCTTGCCCATGGCACGGCGCAGCAAGTCGGCGCCGCCCAGCGTGTACCCGCCGATGATCTGCGAAATCAGCATCACCTGCTCTTGATACACGATCACGCCATAGGTGCTGGTCAGCACGGGCTCCAGGTCTTTGTGGAAATAATCGACTTCGGCGCGGCCGTGCTTGCGGTTGACGAAGTCCACCACCATGCCCGACTCCAGCGGCCCCGGACGATACAGGGCCAGCATGGCGATGACATCTTCGAAGGTGTTGGGGCGCAGATTCTTGAGCAGTTCCTTCATGCCCCGCGATTCAAGCTGGAACACCGCCGTGGTGTTGCCTTCGCTGAGCAGCTTGTAGGCTTGCGGGTCGTTCAGCGGCAGCGCCATGACGTCGAAGTCGCGCTTGTCTTCGTTGAACTGCCGCACGTAGCGCACCGCCCAGTCCAGAATGGTCAGATTGCGCAGGCCCAGGAAGTCGAACTTGACCAGGCCGGCCGCCTCGACGTCGTCCTTGTCGAATTGCGACACCGCATTGCTGTCGGTGCCCGGCTGGCAATACAGGGGGCAGAAATCGGTCAGCTTGCCTGGAGCGATCAGCACGCCCCCGGCATGCATGCCGATATTGCGCGTCAACCCTTCCAGCGGCCGCGCCAGGTCGATCAGCGCGCGTACTTCTTCCTCTTGCTCGTAGCGTTCCTTGAAGCTGGGTTCTTCTTCCAATGCCCGTCCCAGGGTCCAGGGGTCGGCCGGGCTGAACGGGATCAGCTTGGACAGGCCATCGCACAGGGAATACGGCATTTCAAGGACCCGCCCCACGTCGCGCACCACCGCCTTGGCGCCCAGGGTGCCGAAGGTGGCGATCTGGCTGACGGCCGCCTTCCCGTACTTCTGCTTGACGTAGTCGATGACGCGTTCGCGGTTGTCCTGGCAGAAGTCGATATCGAAATCGGGCATGGAAACCCGCTCGGGATTCAGGAAGCGCTCGAACAGCAAGTCGTAGCGTATGGGGTCCAGGTCGGTGATGCCCAGGGAATAAGCCACCAGGGACCCTGCGCCCGATCCGCGCCCCGGCCCCACGGGCACCCCGTTGTTCTTGCCCCAGTTGATGAAGTCGGCCACGATCAGGAAGTAGCCCGGAAAGCCCATGCCGATGATGGTCTTGCATTCCCAGCGCAACCGCTCCTGGTATTGGGGATAGTTCGCCTGGCGCTCGGCCTCGTCGGGAAAGAGCTGGACCATGCGCTTTTCCAGGCCTTCCTGGGCCAGTTGGACCAGGTAATCGTCCAGTGTGATGCCGTCGGGCGTGGGAAAGTCGGGCAGGCGCGGCTTGCCCAGTTCCAGCGTAAGGTTGCAGCGCTTGGCGATTTCCACCGAATTGGCCAGCGCCGAGGGCACATCCGCAAAGCGCTCCGCCATTTCAAGAGAGCTGAGCAAATATTGCTCCTGGGTGTAACGGCGCACCCGCCGCGCATTGCCCAGTTGTTCGCCTTCGGCGATGCAGACCCGCGCCTCGTGGGCGCGAAAATCGCTGGATTGCAGGAACTGCACGGGATGGGTGGCCACGACGGGCAGGCCCAGCTTGCCGGCAAGCCGCATGGCGGCCTGCACATAGGCCTCGTCGCCGTCATGTCCGCTGCGCTGCAGCTCGATATAGTAGCTGTCCGGAAAAGCCCTGGCCCAGCTTGCCGCGACCAGTTCGGCCTCGTCCATGCGGCCGGCTTCCAGCATCTGGCCCACGTCGCCCGCCCGGCCGCCTGAAATCACGATCAGGCCTTCCCGGCCCGACAGCCATTCGCGGCGCACTTCCGCCCGGGCCTTGTACTGGTTGTCGAGCCAGGCGCGGGTCAGTATCTCGCACAGGGCCAGGTAGCCCTGCTGGTTGCGGGCCAGCAGGAGCAGGCGGGACGGCTTTTCGCGGTCCTGCTCGTTCTCGAGCCAGACGTCGCAACCCGCGATGGGCTTGATGCCGGCGCCGCGCGCCGACTTGTAGAACTTGATGAAGCCGAACAGGTTGGAAAGATCGGTCAGCGCCATGGCGGGCTGGCCGTATTCGGCCGCCTTCTTCACCAGGTCGGGAATGCGGGCCAGGCCGTCCACCACCGAAAATTCGGAATGGACGCGCAAATGCACAAATGGGGTAGGAGAAATCGCTTCGGTCATGGTCGGATTGTACCCACCCTGGTGGCCTGTGGTCGCTCAGCGCTGCATGGCCGCCCAGGCCTTTTGCAGCCGCTTGACGGAAACCGGCATGGGGGTGCGCAGTTCCTGCGCGAAGAGCGCCACGCGCAGCTCTTCCAGCAGCCAGCGGAATTCTTCCAGCTGGGCATCCCCGGCGCCCTTCAACGCCGACACCGCGCGCTGGTATTGCGCCAGCAAGGGCGCCATGTCGGCCATCAGCCTGCCGTCCCTGGCCGGATCGGCCCGCAACTTGTCGATGCGCACCTGCGCCGCCTTCAGATAGCGCGGGTAGTGCGTCAGCTGTCGATACGGGGTGTCGCGCAGAAACCATTTGCCCATCAGGCCCGCCTGCTGCTTCTGCAGGTCGGCATAAGCGGCGGCATGCGGCTTGGCCTGGGGCAGCTTCTTCTGCAGGGCGGACCACTCCGTCAATATCTGCTTGGCCAGCCGCCCCACTTCCTGCGCCAGCAGTCCCAGGCGAGCCTTGCCTTCGTTGCGCCGCAGCTCGAAGGCCTGCTGGTCGGACGGCCAGGGCTCGGCCAGGCAGGCCCGGTCCAGGGCGGAGTCGACGATCTGATTGCGCAGCTCCTCTTGAGTGCCCAGGCTCATGTACAGCATGCTCATGTGCGTCAGGTCGGGCAGGTTCTTCTCCAGGAACTTGACCTGCTCGCGCAGGGCCAGGCGGAATAGGCGCAGCAGGCCGGCGTGGTGATGCCGGCGCGCCTGGGCCGGATCGTCGAAGACATCCAGGTCGCAATGCGTCTGGCGGTCGATCAAGGCCGGATAGCCCACGAACGATTGCCCTTTGCGCTTGATCTCCATGATTTCGGGCAGAGGGCCGAAGGTCCAGTCGGTAAGCTGCTCGTGCGCGAGCGCCTGCGCCACCTGGTCGTCACTGGCGGCGAACTTCTGGAAGGACGCCTGCGCCTGCTTGCCGTGCTCCGCCTTGAGCTGGTCCAGGTTGCGCCCGCCGGACAGCATTCGGCCATGCTCGTCGACGACCTTGAAGTTCATGAACAAATGCGCCGGCAGGGTCTCGGGCTTGAAGTCGCTGCGCTGCGGGCGCAGCTTGACCTGATCCCACATGTCCGCGCCTATGGCTTCCAGCAGCCCCTGATCCGGGTCGGCGGCGCGTTCGAACCAGCGGTCGGCGAAGCCGGCCGCGTAGTCCGGCAAGGGCACGCAATGGCGCCGGATCTTCTGCGGCAGGGACTTCAGCAAGAGAAGCACTTTCTCTTTCAGCATGCCGGGCACCAGCCATTCGCAGCGCATCGGGTCGATCTGGTTCAAGGCGAACAGAGGCACGGTCAAGGTGACGCCGTCGCGAACCGAGCCGGGCTCGAAATGATAGTCCAGCGCCATCTGCACGCCCTGCCATTCCACCTTCTTCGGGAAGACCTCGGTGGTGATGCCGGCCGCGTCGTGGCGCATCAGCGCGTCGCGCGTCAGCATCAGCGAGCGCGCCTGGTCCTTGGATAAAGACTTGTGCCATTTTTCCAGGGTGGCCGTCTGGAATACGTCGGTGGGAATCTGCTGATCGTAGAATGCGAAAATCAGCGAGTCGTCGACCAATATGTCGGGACGGCGCGTCTGATGCTCCAGCTTTTCGATGGAGGCGATCAGCTGCCGATTGTGCTTCAGAAAAGGCAGGGCCGAATCGATCTCGCCGGTGACCAGGGCCTGGCGGATGAACAGTTCGCGCGCCTGGGCCGGGTCGATCTTGCCGAAGTGGATACGGCGGCCGGTGTAGACCGGCAGTCCGTAGAGCGTGGCGCGCTCGTTGGCCACGACCTGGCCGGCCTTCTTTTCCCAGCGGGGATCGGACCAGGTCCGCCGTATCAGGTGGGCTCCAGCCTTCTCCAGCCAGACCGGGTCTATCCTGGCCACGCAGCGCGCATACAGGCGCGTCGTTTCCACCAGTTCGGCCGCGACGATCCATCGGCCGGCCTTCTTGACCAGCCGCGAACCCGGATGGATCTGGAAGCGGATGTCGCGCGCGCCCTGATAGGTCGAAGAGTCCTCGCTTTTAAGGCCGATGTTGCCCAGCAGGCCGGCCAGCAGAGCCATGTGCGTCTGCTCGTAGGTGGCGTCCACGGCGTTCATGCGCCAGCCCTGTTCGCCCACCAGGGCCGCCAGCTGGCTGTGCACGTCGCGCCATTCGCGCAGGCGCAACGGCGACAGGAAATTCTGCCGCAGCAGGGCCGCCAGCTTGCGCTGCGACGCCTTGTGCTCGACCTGTTCTCCGTACCAGCGCCACAGCTTCAGGTAGGAGATGAATTCCGACTTGTCGTCGCCGAACTTCGCATGCGCCGCCTCCGACGCCTCGCGCTCCTGCATGGGCCGGTCGCGGGGATCCTGCACCGACAGGGCCGATGCGATGATCAGTATCTCGGTCAGGCACTGCTGGTCCCTGGCGGCCAGTATCATGCGGGCCAGGCGCGGATCCACGGGCAGCCGCGCCAGTTCGCGGCCGCTCTCGGTCAGTCGATTGCCTTCGTCGATGGCGCCCAGTTCCTGAAGCAGATGGTAGCCGTCCGCAATCGCCCTTCCCGGCGGTGGATCGACAAAGGGAAAGGACTCGATATCGTCCAGCCTCAAGGCCTTCATGCGCAGAATCACCGAGGCCAGCGACGAACGCAGCACTTCGGGGTCGGTGAAGGCCGCCCTGGCCTTGTAGTCGTCTTCGGCATACAGGCGCACGCACACGCCGGGGCCGATGCGGCCGCAGCGTCCGGCGCGCTGATTGGCCGAAGCCTGGCTGACGGGCTCGATGCGCAGCTGTTCGACCTTGTTGCGCCAGGAATAGCGCTTGACGCGCGCCAGGCCGCTGTCGACGACATAGCGTATGCCCGGCACGGTCAGCGAAGTCTCCGCCACATTGGTGGCCAGCACCACGCGCCGCGCATTGCCCTGGGGTCGGAAGATGCGCTCCTGCTCCGCCTGCGAAAGGCGCGCATACAAGGGCAGCACTTCGGTGCCGGGCGGGTGGTTCTTGCGCAGGGCCTCGACGGTTTCGCGGATTTCGCGCTCTCCGGGCAAAAAGACCAGCACGTCGCCGGGTCCATGGCGCGCGCATTCGGCCACGCCATCGACCACGGCGTCGATCAGGTCGCGTTCCTCGTCGGCGCCGGAGCGCCGGCTGTCGCTGGCCGCGACATCCGTATCGGTTTCCTGGCGGACCGGGCGATACAGGATGTCGACGGGATACAGCCGCCCTGAAACCTCGATGACCGGGGCCGGCCCGCCCTTGCCCGCGAAATGGCGCGCGAAGCGGTCGGCATCGATGGTAGCCGAAGTAATGATGAGCTTCAGGTCGGGGCGCCTGGGCAGCAGCTGCAGCAGGAAGCCCAGCAGGAAATCGATGTTCAGGCTGCGTTCGTGCGCCTCATCGATGATGATGGTGTCGTAGCGGCGCAGCAAGGGGTCGCGCTGCGATTCAGCCAGCAGGATGCCGTCGGTCATCAGCTTGATCGCGGCATTGGGCCCGGTCCGGTCGTTGAAGCGTATCTGGTACCCCACCCAGTCGCCCAGCTCGGTTTGCAGCTCCTGCGCGATGCGCTTGGCCACCGAAGTCGCGGCCAGCCGGCGCGGCTGCGTATGGCCGATGATTTTCTGCCGGCCCCGCCCCAGTTCAAGGCAGATCTTGGGCAGTTGGGTGGTTTTGCCCGAACCGGTCTCGCCGCACACGATGACGACCTGGTTCGCGCGGATGGCGGCCGCGATATCGGCGCGCCGCGCGCTGACGGGCAGCTCTTCCGGATAGAGCAGCGGCGGCAAGGCGCGCTCGACCCCGGGGCCCGCCTTGGCTCCGCCGCCGGCTTTGGCCGGGCGTGTGTGTGTGTTTTCCGACAAACTAACAGGCTCTTGCATAAAACTTCTTTTGAACAGGCAGACCCTTATTATAATTTTGGATGAATCCACTCTTACCGAGGCATAAAACGTCGCCATGACTTCGATCGACATTGATACCACGCTCTCTGCGCAGGACGCTCCCGAATTCGCTCCGGCCCAGTTCGTGCGATGGTTTCGCGAAGTGGCTCCGTACGTGCACGACTTCCGGGGCAAGACCTTCGTGGTGGCTTTCGGCGGCGAACTGGTCAGCGACGGCGCGCTGAATACCCTTATACAGGATTTATCGCTGCTTTCGGCGCTGGGCGTGAAACTGGTGCTGGTGCATGGCTCGAGGCCCCAAGTCAATGAGCAGCTCAAGCTCAAAGGCTATCAGACCCAGTTCGGGCGCGGCACCGAACCCACCAGTCCCGAGGCGCTTGAATGCGCCAAAGAGGCCGCCGGAGAAATCCGGCTGGACATCGAGGCGGCATTCAGCCAGGGCTTGCCCAACACGCCCATGTCGCATGCCCAGATCCGCGTCATATCGGGCAACTTCGTCACGGCACGTCCGGTGGGCGTGATCGACGGCATCGATTACAGGCACACCGGCGCGGTCCGCAAAATGGACCTGGACGCCATCAAGAACGTCATCAATCAGGGCGCCATCGTTCTGCTTTCCCCTCTGGGCTTTTCGCCCACCGGGGAAGCCTTCAACCTGGCCATGGAAGACCTGGCCACCAGCGCCGCCACGGCCTTGCGCGCCGAGAAGCTCATTTTCCTGACGCAGGACCGCACCGTCCTGGACCAGGACGGCTCGGTCGATACCGAGCTGGCCCGCGAGGACGCCGACAAGCTGCTGTCCGGCGGCATGCTGGACGAGGACACCGCCTCCTTCCTGAGCCATGCGTCGCGCGCCGTGAAACGCGGCGTGGCGCGGGCCCACCTTGTGCCCTATACGCTGGACGGCAGCGTATTGCTCGAGATCTTCACCCACGACGGTGTGGGCACCATGGTGGTCGAAGACACCCTGGACGACCTGCGTCCGGCCTCCGTCGACGACGTGGGCGCCATCGTGCAACTGATCGAACCGCTGGAAGCGGACGGAACGCTGGTCCCGCGCGGCCGCTCCGTGATCGAGCGCGACGTGGAGAAATTCACGGTGCTGGAGCACGACGGCGTCATCTATGGCTGCGTGGCGGTGATGCCCTACATCAGCGAAGGCATGGCCGAGATGGCCTGCCTGATCGTGCAGCAGGAATGGCAGGGAGCCGGCGAAGGCGAAATGCTGCTGCGCCATGCCGAACTGCGCGCGCGCGCCATGGGCGCAAAGCGCCTCTTCGTGCTGACGACGCGCACCTCGCACTGGTTCATCAAGCGCGGCTTCGTGCAGGGCGGGATATCGGACCTGCCCAAAGAGCGCCAGGCGCACTACAACCGCTCGCGCAACAGCCTGGTTTTCATCAAGAAGCTTTGATGCCCCCGCACGCAAGCCGGCGGGCCCGCCCATGAGCCGCTCCGCTGGGTACAATGGCCTGATCAGCTAACTTGTTTTTATAGGTACCGTCATGGCACGTATGGTTCAATGTGTGAAACTCAAGCGCGAAGCCGAAGGCCTGGATTATCCGCCCTATCCCGGCGAGCTTGGCGTGCGCATCTGGCAAAGCATTTCCAAGGAAGCCTGGGCCCAATGGATGGATACGCAGACCCGCCTGGTCAACGAGAACCGTCTGAACCTGGCCGATGCGCGCGCCCGCAAATACCTGGCGCAGCAAATGGAAAGCTATCTTTTCGAAGGCGCCGACGTCGAGGCGCAGGGCTACGTGCCTCCCTCGGCTTGAGACCCCGTCACCGCAAATGCGAAGGGCGGCTTGTCGGCCGCCCTTTTGCCATTTGCGGAACCACGGTCAGATTCCGTTTTCCTCTTCTATCGTTTCGCCGCGCGCCATGCGTTCGGTGTTCTTGATTCCGGTGTGGCGGACGTCGTCGCCGCGCACCATGTAGATGACGCGTTCCGACATGTTCTTGGCATGATCGCCGATGCGCTCCAGCGCGCGCGCAATGAAGATCAGGTCGATGGAATGCGAGATGGTGCGCGGATCTTCGATCATGTAGGTGATGATGTGGCGCAGCGAGCCCTTCCATTCCTTGTCGACGTCCTTGTCGTTGCGCACCACTTGCGCGGCATGCACGGGGTCCAGGCGCGCAAAGGCGTCCAGGGCGTCGTGGATCATGGTCGTCACGAAATTGGCCATGTGGCGCAGCTCGACGACGGGCTCGTAGCGGCTGACCGACTCGTGCAGGCGGCGGGCCATCTTGGCGATCTTCTCGGCTTCGTCGCCGCAGCGTTCCATATCGGTCAGCATCTTGGATATCGACAGCAGCAAGCGCAAGTCGACCGCCGTGGGCTGGTTGCGCGCGATCAGCAGGCCGATGCGCTCGTCGATGTCGACTTCGAGGCGGTTGACTTCCTTTTCGCGTTCCCGCACCTTGTCCACCAGACTCAGGTCGCCGGTCGCCAGGGCTTCCATGCCTTCCTTGACCATGGATTCGACCAGGCCGCCCATTTGCAGGAAAAGGGAACGGGTGGTTTCCAGGTCGGCGTGGAATTGCTTGTTGGTATGCTCGGACATATCGGCCTTTGAATATCGCGGAAATGGGTGTGAGGAAATAGCGTAGCACTATCGCCGCCGCTTGTGTAGGCGGGCGGCGCGGCCCACGGCCGCGGACCTTCGCGGCCGCAAGCCCGGCTAGCTTACCGGCCGATTATGACAAGATCATGACTCCAGATCCTGGGCCTGGAGCCTGTCGATCTGGCGCACGCCTTTCTGCGTGGACAACAGCACGACGTCGGCGCCCGACAGCGCGAACAGCCCGCAACTGACCACCCCCGGAATACTGTTGATGGTGGCTTCGAGTTCGGCGGGCGCGTCGATGATCAGGCCGGATACGTCCAGGATCTCGCAGCCGTTGTCGGTGACGAAGCCTTCGCGCAGCCCCGGCCTGCCGTCCAGGCGGGCCAGGCGGCGGGCCACGGCTTCGCGCGCCATGGGTATGACCTCGATGGGCAGCGGGAAGCGGCCCAGCGTATTGACCAGCTTCGATTCATCGGCGATGCATACGAAGCGCTCGGCCACCGAGGCCACGATCTTCTCGCGCGTGAGCGCGCCGCCACCGCCCTTGATCATGCACAGATCGTGGTCGACCTCGTCGGCGCCGTCCACGTACAAAGGTATGGACTCGACCTGGTTGAGGTCGAACACGCTGATGCCCAGCGCCTTCATGCGCGCCGAACTGCGCTCGGAACTGGACACCGCGCCCCGGAAGCGGTCTTTGTAGGCCGCCAGCGCGTCGATGAACATATCGACGGTGGAGCCCGTGCCGACCCCCAGTATGGTGTCGGGCTTCAGGAAAGGCAGAACATACTGCACAGCGGCCCGCGCGACATTCTGCTTGAGGTCGTCTTGAGTAAACATGGTAGGCTCCAGTGTTGTCAGGCGAAGATCTCGCCATATTTTTTTTCTGAAAAACCGACGCTCGCCCGGCCTGCGGCGTCTATGGCCAGCGGGCGCCTGATGAGCGCCGGAAACCGGGCCACCAATGCCAGCCATTCATCGTCGGATGCGGGCGACTTGCTTTCCTGCGGCAAATTGCGCCAAGTCATCGAAGCGCGATTCACCAGCTTTTCCCATCCTCCCAGCTCGGCCGCCCATGCACGCAGCGCCGCTGGCGCCAGCGGCTTGTCGCGGTAGTCGCTGAATTCGTAGGCGACGCCCTGCTGCTCCAGCCAGCGCATGGCCTTGACGCAGGTACTGCAATTTTTCAATCCATAAAGCTGCACAGTGCTCATTTTCTTCCTTTATGCCTGTCCCTTGCGCCACTGCATGCGGTTGGCGACCACGACGAAAATGCCGACAGTCAGCATGAACAGGGTTGCCAGCGCGTTGATTTCAGGCTTCAGGCCCAGGCGGACGCGCGAGAAGACCTCCAGCGGCAAGGTAGTGTAGCCCGGCCCCGACAGGAACGAGGCGATCACCACATCGTCCAGCGACAGCGTAAAGGCCAGCAGCCAGGCCGCCATGAGGGCCGGCAGTATCAGCGGCAGCGTAATGACGAAGAATACCTTGAGCGGCGTGGCGCCCAGGTCCAGGGCCGCCTCTTCCAGCGACCGGTCCAGCTCGCGTATGCGCGACTGGATGATGACCGCCACGTAGGCCATGCACAAGGTCACGTGCCCCACCCATATCGTGAATATGCCATTGCCGGACGGCCATCCGAACAGTTGGCTGATCTCGACGAACATCAGCAGCAGCGAGATGCCCAGCACGACCTCGGGCATGACCAGCGGCGCGCTGACCATGCCTATGTACAGGGCGAATCCGCGGAAGCGGCCCATGCGGGCCAGCACATAGCCGGCCCAGGTGCCGATGGCCACGGCGGCGGTGGCGGTCAGCGCGGCGATCAGCAGCGACAGGCGTGCTGCACTGAGCAGGGCCTGGTCGTTGAAGAGTTCCACATACCATTTCAGCGAAAAGCCCGTCCATGACGTCATCATGGACGAATCGTTGAACGAGAACGCCATGAGGCAAAGAATGGGTATGTACAGGAAGGCATACCCCAAGGCCAGGACCGTGGCGCGCAGCACGGGATGTGGGCGGGTCATTGCGTTTTTCCTCGCTGCTGTTCCAGTTGCCGGATCTGGTTGTACTGGAAGATGACCAGGGGCACCAGCAGCATCATGACCATGACGCAGGTGACCGCCGCCGCCATGGGCCAGTCGGCGTTATTGAAGAACTCCGTCCACATCACACGGCCCATCATGAGTGTGTTCGCCCCGCCCAGCATCTCCGGAATGACGTACTCGCCCACCGAAGGGATGAACACCAGCATGGCGCCGGCGATGACGCCCGGCATGGAGAGCGGCAGGGTCACGCTGAAGAAGGCGCGCCAGGGCCGGGCGCCCAGATCGTAGGCGGCCTCCAGCAGGCGTATGTCCAGCTTCACCAGTGTTGCGTAAAGGGGCAGCACGAAAAACGGCAGGTAGGCATAGACGAGGCCGATGTACACGGCCAGGTCCGTACGGTAGATTTCCAGCGGTTCGGAAATCAGCCCCAGCCATTGCAGCAGATTGTTGAGCAGGCCGTCGTTGCGCAGGATGCCCACCCAGGCATAGACGCGCAGCAGCAGCGAGGTCCAGAAAGGCAGTATCACGCCCAGCAGCAGCAGGTTGCGCACCGAGGGATGCGAGCGCGCAATGTAATACGCCATGGGATAGCCGATGAGCGCGCAGCACAAGGTGGTCACGGCCGCCATCTTCACCGAATTCAGGTAGGTGGCGATGTACAGGCTGTCGGTGAACAGGAGCGCGTATCCCCGCAGGCTGAGCGCCAGCGTCACCGTCTGGTCCTTCAGTTCGGCCAGGGGCGTATACGGCGGAATGCCGAACTTCAATTCGGCAAAGCTGATCTTCAGGACGAGCAGGAAAGGCAGCAGCAGGAAAAGCGCCAGCCACAGGAACGGCGGCCCTATCGACAGCCATCTGCGCCCCGGCAGGCCCGACGACAAGATCTTCTTCATGACGGCAGCACGGTGGCGCTGTCGTTGGACCATGCGACGTACACTTCGTCGTCCAGTCCGGGCGCATCCGCCTGGGCCAGCACCAGGCTGGGCACGTTGGCCTCGATGACCTGCCCTGCATCCAGCCGGACCTGGTAGCGCGCATAGCTTCCCATCCAGGCCACGTGGCTGACCATGCCATGGCCCCAATTCGACTCGGCCTCGGGCTGCTCGCGCAGCACGCGGATGTTCTCGGGCCGTATGGAAACATGCACCTCCATGCCCAGCGGCTCGCTGACGCCGTGATTGACGTACAGGGGGCGTGTCAGCTCGGCGCTTTCGATCAGCACGTGGTCGGGCTCGTCGACCACGATGGTGCCCGTGAACAGATTGGTCGAACCGATGAAGCCGGCCACGAAGCGCGAATTGGGAAAGGCATAGACATCGTGCGGCGTGCCGCACTGGACGATCTGGCCCTCGGTCATGACCGCCAGCCTGTGCGCCATGGTCATGGCCTCTTCCTGGTCGTGCGTGACCATGATGCAGGTCACGCCGACCTGCTCCAGGATCTTGGCCAGCTCGATCTGGGTTTTCTGGCGTATCTGCTTGTCGAGCGCCGACATGGGCTCGTCCAGCAAAAGCAGCTTGGGGCGCTTGACCAGGCTGCGGGCCAGGGCGACGCGCTGCTGCTGCCCGCCCGACATCTGATGCGGCTTGCGGCGGGCAAAGCCCGCCATCTGCACCAGGTCCAGCGCCTCGAACACCCGTTCGTGGATCTCGTTGCGCGGCACGCCTTCCTGCTTCAGGCCGAAGGCCACATTGGCCTCGACCGTCATGTGCGGGAACAGGGCGTAGGACTGGAACATCATGTTCACGGGCCGCCGGTACGGCGGCAAGGCGGTGATGTCCTCGTTGTCCAGGTAGATGCGGCCCGAGGTCACCTCCTCGAAGCCGGCCAGCATGCGCAGCAGGGTCGACTTGCCGCAGCCCGAGCTGCCCAGCAGGGCGAAGACCTCGTGGCGGCGCACCGACAGGTTGACGGATTGCACGGCAACGGTATCGCCGAATATCTTGACGACTTCCTCGACGCGGACGAATTCATCGGCATCGCCGGACCAGGATGGCGCGGCGGATCGGTTGTCGAGCATGGCGGCTATCGTCCCGATTTGAGTTCGGCCCACATCCGCGTCTGCAGGCGCTGTGCGGCCAAGGGCTGCGGCTTGATCACGAACAGGGTCTTGGCCACATCCGCCGGCGGATAGATCATGGGATTGTCGGCGACCTCTTTCACAACGTGCTTGCGCGCCTCTTTGTTGGCGTTGGGATAGAACATGACGTTGGTGATGGCGGCATGCACTTCGGGGGTTTCGATGTAGTTGATGAAGGCCAGGGCCTCGTCGACGTGCGCGGCATCCTTGGGAATGGCCATGGTGTCGAACCAGGCCGGCGCCCCGCCTTCAGGTATGTAATAGTCGATCTTGTAGCTCTTGCCCGCCTCGCGCGCGCGCTTGGCCGCGATCATGACATCGCCCGAATAGCCGTAGACCATGCACAGGTCGCCGGCGGCCAGTTCGTCGATGTAGCCCGAGGAGCTGAACTGCCTGATGTACGGCCGTATGGTCTTGAGCAGCTGGAGCGCCTGCTTGTAGTCGTCGGCATTGCTGCTGTTGGGATCCTTGCCCAGATAATGCAGGACGGCGGGAAACACCTGGGCCGCTTCATCGAGCACCGAGATGCCGCAGGATTTCAGCTTCTCGGCGTTCTCGGGCTTGAACAGCATGTCCCAGCTGCCCAGCGGCGCATCCTCGCCCATGATCTCGCGCACCTTGGTCACGTTGTAGCCCAGGCCGTTGGTGCCGTAGCCCCAGGGCACGAGATACTGATTGCCCGGATCGACCGCGGCGACGATATCCATGATGTCCTGGTCCAGGTACTTCCAGTTGGGTATCTTGGACTTGTCCAGTTTCTGGAACAGGCCGCCCTCGATCTGCCGCGCGGCGTAATGCGTGGACGGCACGACCACGTCGTAGCCCGACTTGCCGGTCAGCAGCTTGGCCTGCAGGGTGTCGTTGCTGTCGTAGACGTCGTAGCGCGCCTTGATGCCGGTGGCCTTCTCGAAACCTGGAATCGTGTCGGGCGCGGTGTATTCGGCCCAGTTATAGACGTTCACGACTTTTTCCTGCGCCCACGCCAGGGGCGACGCAGCCAGGGCCGCGCCCAGGATCAGACCTTTTACCGTGCCGAATTTCATTGCGAGTTTCCCCCGACAATCACAAAACCGTCAAAAGGCGTGATGATAAAGCTTTTTCTCGCTAAATGTGCGCTTTTGCCGCCGCCAGCAGACGATAGTCGCGGGCAAGTTCTTCCCACCACTGCAAGCCGCGGCTGCCCGCCACTTTGACCAGCGAGCGGCGCAGCCGCAAAAGATTGGCGTGCTTGCGTTCGGCCGACAGCACTTTACGGTAGCTCTTGTCGAAATCGATCAGCCAGGCCTTGTCCTGCTGATCGAGCAGGATGTTGTAGGCATTCAGGTCCGCATGCCAGACGCCCGCTTCATGCATGGCGAAGATGGCCATGGCGACCACCGCCGGAGAGCCGGTGTCGAGCATGCTTGCCAGGGGCCGCACGCCTGCAATGCGCTGGACCAGGATGGCGGCGCGGTAGGTCGGGCCGCTGCGCCAGTAGCCCGCCGCCAGGGGCCTGGGCACCGGCAGGCCCTTATCGTGCATGAAGCGCAGCAGTTCGAACTCGGCGAACGAGCGCGTGCGGTCCGCCCCTCCCCAGACATAGCGATCGGCGCTGATCCTGGCCATCAGGCCGCCGCGCCGGTAACGGCGCAGCACCGCCTGGCCGAACTCGCCCTGCACGAACCAGGCCGCCTGACGGCCGCCCTGCGCAACGGGAACCGCCCCCAACCCGTCCGAGCCGGGGTCGAACAGAAACGGCCCTGCCTCCTTTATGCGCTGCGCATCGTAGCGCATGGCGCCGTCCGTGAAACCAAGGGTGCATGCCTCGACGCGATCGCTCATACCGCCTCTCTCAGGGATACCAGCGGGGGCGTCCCCAGTACACCGGCCAGCGCAACGCGGCCGCCCGCAAGGGCGGCGAGCATGCCGGCGCCCACCCCGATGGCCCAGGGCCACCACGACAGGCCCAATGAAAAATCGAACACCTCGCGCGCCAGCAGCCAGGCCACCGCCACGGCGGCCGATGCCGCCAGCAGGCCGGCGAGGCCGCCAAGCAGCAGCAGTTCCGTGCGCAGCGCAGCGGAAAGCTGCCGGCCGCTGGCGCCCAGCGCGCGAAGAACGGCCACTTCGTGCATGCGCTCATCCCGCGTCGAATACAGGGCGGCGCCCAGCACCACGATGCCGGCCAGCACGGTAAACAGGAACAGCAATTGCACCGCCTGTGCCACCTGGTCCAGCACCTGCTGCAATTGCCCCAGGATGGCGCCGACATCGAACACGGTCAGGTTGGGAAATTCGCGCAGCAGGTCCCGCATGGCTGGCCCGCCATCCTTGGAAACATGGACGGCGGTGATGAAGCTGGCGGGCGCGCCGGACAGGGCCGCGGGACTGGCGATGGCAAAGAAATTGGCCTGGAAGGAATCCCAGTCCACCTTGCGCAGGCCGCTGACGGTCATCCGCAGGGGCCGGCCGGCCACGTCGAAGGTCAGCGCATCGCCGACATGAATGCCCAGCGTCCCCGCCAGCCCGCTTTCCAGGGAAAGCTCGTGCCGGGCGGGATCCAGCCAGCGGCCTTCGACGATGTCATTGCCGGAAGGCAGCGAACTGGCATAGGACAGATTGAATTCCCTGTCCACCATGCGGCGCGCGCGGTCATCCTCGTAGCGGTCGGCGCTGACCGGCTGATCGTTGATGGCAAGCAGCCGGCCACGCACCATGGGCGAGAGCGGCGGCGATCCCATGCCGGACCGTTCCAGGCTCTGCGCCACCGCCTGACGCTGATCGGGCTGGATATTGATCAGGAAGGTGTTTGGCGCATCGGGTGGCAAGGTGTTTTGCCATCCCTGCAGCAAATCGTTGCGTGTGATGGCCAGCAGCAGCATGATCATCAGGCCCACCGACAAGGCGCACAATTGCGTGACGGTATGCCCCCGGCGGCGCGCCATGCCGGCCAGCGCAAAACGCAGGGACGCATGCCCCATGGCGCGATAGCGCAGCAGGCCCAGGACAGCCACCATGGCGTAGGCCAGCATGGCGAAGACCGCCAGGGCGATCAGGAATCCGCCCGCCATGACCAGGCTGAGTTTCAGGTCTCCGGCTATCCAAAGCATCAACAGAAAGAATGCGCCGGCTCCCAAGGCGTACGAGAGCCGGCTCGACATGGCCGCACTGGCCGTGTCGCGCCGCAAGACGCGCGCGGGCGCCACCCCGCGCAAGGCGGCCAGCGGCGGCAAGGCAAAGCCCAGCAGGAGCAACAGGCCGGCGGCCAGGCCTTGCAAGGCGGGCAGCAGGGTGGCGGCGGGCAGGCGGACCTCCAGCCAGTTCGATACGACAGCGACCAGGCCCTCGTGCATGGCGTAGCCGATCAAGGCGCCCGCCAGCGAGGCCGCAAGGCCCAGCAGCAGGAACTCCGTCCACAGCATGTGGCCCAGTTGCGCCTTGCTCGCTCCCAGGCAGCGCATGACGGCGATTCCGTCGCGATGGCGCAGGGCGAAGCGCCTGGCGCCCAGCGCAATGGCGACCGCCGCGATCATGACGGTGAGCAAGGCGACCAGGACCAGGAATTGATGCGCCCGCGTCAGGGCGCGCTGGACCTCCGGCCGATTGGTCTCGACGGTGCTCAGCTTCTGGCCGCGCCGCATGTTCTGTTTGAGCCAGGCCTCGTAGCCGCGCACCGCCGCCTCGGGGCCAGCCAGCAGCAGGGAATAGCCGATGCGGCTGCCCGGTCCCATCAGCCCGGCGGCCGGCAGGTCTGCAAGATTCATCATCACGCGCGGCGCGACATTGACGAATTGCATGCCGCGATCGGGCTCGTAGGCAATGATGTGCGCGATCGTCATGCTGGCGTCGCCGATGTCGATCATATCGCCCACCTTGACACCCAGCAGGCCCAGCACCTGGGCATCGACCCACACCGTCCCTCGGTCCGGGGGCTTGCCGGCGGCTGTCACCGGACCGGCGGGGGCATCCGACAGGCGCAGTTCGCCGCGCAGGGGATAGGCGTCGGACACGGCCTTCAGCGAGACGAGCTGGCTGGCTTCGCCGCTGCCGGCCATGGAAGGAAATTGCAGGGTCTGGGCGGTCGCCAGGCCCGCCGTGGAAGCCTGGGCCAGGAACTCCGCCGGTATGGGTTCGTCGGCCTGCAGGGCCAGGTCGCCGCCCAGCATCTGCGCCGCGTCGCGCTCCAGGGCGCCCCCTACCCTGTCGGCCAGGAAACCGACGCTGGTCACCGCCGACACGGCGATCAGCAGGGCAAGCAGCAAGAGGCGCAGCTCGCCCGAGCGCCAGTCGCGCCGCAGGGCTCTCGCCCCGAATCGAATAGTGGACAACCAACCGGCGCGCATGGAATCAGGCCTTCAAAAGCAACAAGACCATGATAACAAGAAGCATGCACGCAAAGGTCAGCTTCAATCTGGGCTCTGGCAGGGCATAGGCCAGCCGGACCCCATAGGGAACCAGGAAGATGCTGCCCAGCGCCATGAACGGCCCGGCCAGCCAATCGACCTGCCCGTGCAGGGCATAGGTGAACAGCGCCACGAAAATGCCGGGTATGATCATGGTCAGGGCCAGCGCCTGGGCGCCCGTCTGGCTAAGGCGAAAGACCGTCGTCAATACGGGAACGGCCAGCACCGACCCGCCCACGCCGAATATTCCGCTGGCCAGCCCCGCGAACACGCCCAGCAGTGCAAACCAGCCCTTGTGGAAATCCTGGGGTCTGCCTCGGGGAGCGGGCGGCTTGCCGCCCCGCGGCTTGCGACGGCTCTGGTAAAAGTAAAACAGCGCGACGCACAGGACGAATAGCGCGTAGATGCGGCGCAGGGCAATGGGATCGATGCCCAGGGCTATCCTGGCGCCCACCCAGGTGAACACGATGGAGCCCAGCGCCCCCGCCACCGCCGCGCGCACGTCGATCTTGTCGTGCTGGTTGTACTTGCGCACCGAGATAAGTACCGCTGGCAACACCATGATCAGCGCCGTTCCCTGCGCGGCCTGCTGGTCCATGCCCATGACCAGGCCCAGCAAAGGGATGGCCAGCAAGCCGCCCCCTATGCCCAGCACGCCGCCGGTGAAACCGATGATGGCGCCCGACAGCAAGCAGCCCAGGGCAATGACATGCCACTCCAATCGCTACCCCTCAAGCATGGGCGCGCAAGCGGGCCATGGCGGCGTCCACGCGGTCGACCGCCCATATTTCCAGCCCTTCGATGGGCTGCTTGGGCGCATTCGCCTTCGGAATCAGCGCCAGGCTGAACCCCAGCTTGGCCGCCTCGCGCAAGCGCTCCTGGCCGCGCGGAGCGGGCCGTATTTCGCCGGCAAGCCCGACTTCGCCGAATACGACCAGGCCCTTGGGCAGCGGCTTGTTGCCCAGCGAGGACATGATGGCCAGCAGCACCGCCAGGTCGGCCGCCGGTTCGGTGATCTTGACGCCGCCCACGGCATTGACGAAGACATCCTGATCGAAGGTCACGACGCCGGCGTGCCGGTGCAGCACCGCCAGCAGCATGGCCAGGCGGGTGCCTTCCAGTCCTACCGAGAGCCGTCGCGGATTGGGGACATGGGCCGTATCGACCAGGGCCTGGATCTCGACCAGCAAGGGGCGCGTGCCCTCTTGAGTGGCCATGACGCAGGAGCCCGGCACGTTCTGCTCGTGCTGGGACAGGAACAGTGCCGAGGGATTCGTGACGCCGCGCAGGCCTCGGTCGGTCATGGCGAAGACACCCAGTTCATTGACCGCCCCGAAGCGGTTCTTGAAGGCCCGCACCAGGCGGAAGGAGGAATGCGTATCGCCCTCGAAGTACAGCACCGTGTCGACGATGTGTTCCAGCACGCGGGGGCCCGCCAGGCTGCCGTCCTTGGTAACGTGCCCGATCAGGACGATGGTGATGCCGGTCTGCTTGGCCAGCCGCGTCAATTGGGCGGCGCACTCGCGCACCTGGGATACGGAGCCCGGCGCGGCGCTGAGTTCGCCCGAATACAGCGTCTGGATGGAGTCGATGACGGCGACGCTGGGCTTCTGTTCGGCCAGGGCCGCCATGATGGACTCCAGGCGGATTTCGGCCAGCAGGTCGACTTCTCCAGTGACCAGTTCCAGGCGCCGGGCCCGCAGCGCAACCTGCTCGGCCGACTCTTCCCCCGTCACGTACAGCACCTTGACCGCCTTGGACAGGGAAACCAGGGCCTGCAACAGCAGGGTGGACTTGCCGATGCCGGGATCGCCCCCGATCAGCACGACGGCGCCCGCCACCAGGCCGCCGCCCAGGACGCGGTCGAACTCGGAAATGCCGGTGGGCTGGCGCGGCAGTTCGCGCGCCTCGATCTCGGCCAGGCTGCGCACCGGGCTGGCGCCGGCCAGCGGCGCGTAGCGATGCGCGGCCGCAGCGGCGTCGCGGGTTTCCTGCAGAGTGTTCCAGGCGCCGCAATGCGGGCATTTGCCTTCCCACTTGGGGCAGCTTCCGCCGCAGTCGCTACAGGTAAATAAGGTTTTTGCTTTGGCCATCTGGCAAGTTTAACCGGCGCTCATGAAGCTATCTGCCGGCAATGCTGCCTCCGCCGTCCACGCCCAGGTCTTGTCCGGTGATGAAACCGGCCTCGTCGCTCAGCAGGAAAGTGACCGCGGCGGCCACGTCGGCCGGCGCGCCCAGGCGCCCCATGGGAATGGAGGACAAGGCCCTTTTCTCGGCCTCGCTGCCTTCGGGGTGCCCCGCCCGGAACAATTCGGTCTCGATGGGGCCGGGCGAGACCGCATTGACGGTAATGCCGTAGGGCGCCAGTTCCAGCGCCCAGGTGCGGGTGCAGCCCACCAAGGCGCTTTTGGCGGCCGAATAGCTGGTCCGGCTGACTGCCCCGTGCGTGACCCGACTGCAGATGTTGACGATGCGCCCTTCTTTCCGGGCCTTCATGGACGGGATGAAAGTCTGGGTCACCTGGACGGCGACGCGCACGTTCAGGTCGAACACCTGATAGAGCGAGGCCAGATCGACTTCGCCCAGGGGCTCGGGCAGGACCAGCCCGACGTTGTTGACCACGGCATCGACGGGGTATTTTTCTCGGATGACGCGCAGCATGTCTTCGGTTTCACCGGCATTGCCGAGGTCGCAGGAATACAGATAGCCCGGGAAATCGATGTCCTGCGTGTTGCGCGCAAGGCCCACCACATGGCATCCCAGATCGGCCAGATGCTGGCTGATCGCCCACCCTATTCCCTTTGTAGCGCCGGTTACCAATACACATTTGTTCTTCACGCGATTTCCTTTTCAAGATTCGTCGAAGCACGAAAAGACGACGCAACAGTGTACTCAATGCGGGCGCGGGCTAGGCAATAATTTTTGGCACCCGGGGCGCCACCGCGCAAAGCAGCTCGTAGCCTATGGTGCCCGCCGCCAGCGCGACCTCGTCCACCGACGGCCCGCCCTGGCCCCACAGCACAACGCGGCTACCCACGCGGGCCCGTGGCACCGGTGTCAGGTCGACCGCCAGCATGTCCATGGACACGCGCCCCAACACCCGCGTGCGAACGCCGTCGACGACGATGGGTGTGCCGGTGCCGGCATGGCGCGGATAGCCGTCCGCGTAGCCGCAGGCCACGATGCCCACCCGCATGGGTTCCGAAGACACAAACGAGTGCCCGTAGCCCACGGCGGCGCCCCCGGCTATGCGGCGCACACTGATGAGTTCCGCCGCCAGCGTCATGGCCGGCAGCAGGCCCAATTGCTCCGCCGTCCTGTCGGCAAACGGCGAGGCGCCATACAGGCATATGCCCGGACGCAGCCACTGCTCCTGGCCCTGGGGCACGGAAACGCCCGCCCACAGTCCTTGCGTGAGCGTGGCGGCCGAATTGCAGACACTTACCTTGCCGGGCAGGCCCTGTGTCGCCTGGTGGAAGATATCGAGCTGCTGCCGGGTGACGATGGGGTCGTCGTCGGCGCGGGCGAAATGGGTCATCTTGCCCACCGCGCCCAGGATGCCGCGCTCCTGCGCCGCCAGGGCCTGTCGGTAGGCGCCCGGATAATCCTCGGCGGCGAAGCCCAGCCGGTTCATGCCGGTATTGAGCTTGATGAAGGCGTCCAGGGGCCGCGCCGCGCCTGTCCGGGCCGCGCCCGCCGCTAGCAGCATATCCAGCTGTTCCTGGCAATGCACCGCCGTCGTCAGCCGGTATTCTTGCAGCACCGCGATATCGTCGGGCTGGAAAAACCCTTCGAGCAGCAGGATGGGCTTGTCCCAGCCCAATTCGCGGCAGCGCACGGCTTCGTCCAGATCCAGCATGGCCAGCCCCTGCGCCTGCTGGAAGCCCCGGACGGCGTTGTCGATGCCGTGCCCATAGGCATTGGCCTTGATGACGGCCCAGACGCTGGGCGCGCGCTGCCCCGGGGCCGGCCCGAGCTGCCGGATCACGGTATGCAGATTATGGCTGAGCGACGACACCGAAACGGTCGCCGAAATTGGACGCGGCATTGCTACTCCCTATCGATACCGAAGTCTAAACCAGCCGCCGACTATACGCTAAGCCGTGTCTTATACTCAGCGCCTATGGCCGTCGATCATTATGAAAATTTCCCTGTCGCATCCCTGCTGCTGCCGCGCCGCCTGCGCGCGCCGGTCCGGAATATCTACCGCTATGCGCGCAGCGCGGACGACATCGCCGACGAGGGCGATGCCGAGGCCGAGGAGCGCCTGGAGCTCCTGGCGGGCTACCGCGCCGCCCTGCGCGATATCGCCGGCCAGGCCCTGAACCTGCCCGACGGCGATCCCCGCAAGCCGGTGTTCGTCCCCCTGGCTGAAACGATAAGGCAATACGAACTGCCCCTGGAACCCTTCTTCGACCTATTGTCCGCCTTCGAGCAGGACGTGGGCACCACACGCTACGACGATGACGGCCAATTGCGCGATTACTGCCGGCGCTCGGCCAATCCCGTGGGCCGCATCATGCTGCATCTGTACGGGAGGTCCGGCGAGGCCAATCTGGCCGGGTCGGACGCCATCTGCACCGGCCTGCAACTGACCAATTTCTGGCAGGACGTGGCCCTGGACTGGAAAAAGAACCGGGTCTACCTGCCGCAGGACGCGCTGCGGCGGCACAAGGTCGATGAAGCCTTTATCGCCGACTACACCGGACTGGCCGGAAGGATGCCGCCCGACGCCGGGGGCCGGGCCTATGCCGGCGACCCCCGCACTTCCTCCTGGCAGGCCTTGATGAAGGACCAGGTGGAACAGGCCCGCCACCTGCTGCGCTCGGGCCTGCCGCTGACGCGCCGGTTGCCCGGGCGGATAGGCTTCGAACTGAAGCTGGTCGTGCAAGGCGGATTGCGTATCCTGGAACGCATGGAACAATTACACTACGACATATTCTTTCACCGGCCAACGCTTGAGAAACGCGATTGGATACTGCTTTTGTGGCGGGCGCTGGGCTGACGCCCGCGCCGGCCGCAGCCGCCAAGCACAGCCCTGCCCATGACGACCCCATGAGTCCAGACGAATACTGCCAGAACAAGGCCGCCCAGAGCGGCTCCAGCTTCTATTACGCCTTCCTGTTCCTGCCGCCGGAGCGCCGCCGGGCCATCACCGCCCTGTATGCATTTTGCCGCGAGGTCGACGACATCGTCGACGAGTCCACCGAACCGTCCGTAGCCCGCATGAAGCTGGCCTGGTGGCGCAGCCAGATCGAACAGCTGTACAAGAACGGACATGCGGACCATCCCGTCATGCAGGCGCTGGCCCCGCACATAAAGACCTTCGGCCTGGATGCGGACCGCCTGCACGCCATCGTCGAAGGCATGGAGATGGACCTGGACCAGGCCCGCTATGCGGACTGGGCCGGCCTGCGCAAATACTGCTGGCATGCGGCCGGCGTGGTGGGCGAACTCTCCGCCGCCATTTTCGGCTATACCCGGCCCGAAACCCGGGTCTATGCCGAAAAGCTGGGCCTGGCATTCCAGTTGACCAACATCATCCGCGACGTCGGCGACGACGCCCGGCGCGGGCGCATTTACCTGCCGGTCGAAGACATGCAGCGGTTCAATGTCACGGCGGCTGAAATCATCGAGCGCAAGCATTCCGAGCGCTTCGTCGAGCTCATGCGCTTCCAGACCGAACGCGCCAGGCAGTGCTACCGTGAGGCCATGCAGGCGCTGCCCGAGGCGGACCGCCGCGCGCAGCGGCCCGGCCTGATGATGGCGGCCATCTATAGCGCGCTCCTGCATGAAATCGAACGGGACAATTGGCAGGTGCTGGATCAGCGCATTTCCCTCACGCCCATACGCAAGTTCTGGCTGGCCTGGAAGACATGGGTGGGCGGGGGACGGGGCCTGGTCAGGCGCCTTGGGGCGGACCGGTCCTGAAAGGCGCCGCCATGAAGGTCGCCGTCATCGGCGGAGGCTGGGCCGGCCTGGCCGCCGTCCATCGCCTGAAGCGCCACGGACATGCCGTGACCGTGTTCGAAACCGCCCATACCCTGGGCGGCCGGGCACGCCGCGTCCATTCGCGCACCTTGGATGCGCCCATCGACAACGGCCAGCACATCCTGCTTGGCGCCTACACCGAAACCCTGGACCTGATGCGGGACCTGGGCCTGGATCCCGACGCCCTGTTCCATCGCGAAAGGCTGTCTCTGGAGTCCGCGGACGGACGATTCAAGCTGCGGGCGGCGGCCCTGCCCGCCCCCCTGCATCTGCTGGCCGCCATAGCCGGTGCGCGCGGATTGGGCCCACGTGAAAAACTAAGGCTGATTGCCATCACATCCAGACTGCAAGGCCGGGGATGGCGGGTGGCGCAGGGCCTGAGCGTCGCGGAATGGCTGGACCAGGGCGGCCAGTCGCCCCGGGCCATCCGCCGTTTCTGGCAACCGCTGTGCCTGGCTGCGCTGAACACGCCGCTGGAATCGGCCTGCGCCCAATTGTTCGCGCACGTCCTGCGCGACAGCCTGGGCGGCACGCGCCATGCCTCGGACGTGCTGATTCCCAATGTCGACCTGTCGCGCTTGTGGCCCGACCGCCTGGAAGCCTGGCTGGCCGAGAATGAGAAGGACGGACCCCGCTCCCGTCTTTACCGGGGCCATGCGGTCAGGAAGCTGGCATGCGAGGGCGCAGGGGTGAAGGTGGACGATGAGTTCTTCGATGCCGCCGTGGTGGCCGTCAACGCGCCGGCCGCCCATAAGCTGCTGGCCCAGCTCGATCCCACGCCTGAAGGGGTGCGCTATCTGGATGCGCTGTCGGCCTTCTCCCACATACCCATAGCCACCCTCACCCTGCGGCTGGCCCGGCCCTGGGCGCTGCCGCAAGCCATGCTGTTGCTGCACGACGATCCGGTCCGGCTGCATTTCGGGCAGTGGCTGTTCAACCGCCGCAGCCTGCGCGGACCCGCGACCAAAGACACGGCGGCCGTGAGCGATGCAGACGCCCCGCTGCTGCATATCGTGGTCAGCGATGCCGGCGCCCTGGCGGAGCAGCCGCGCGAACGCGTCGTGGCGGCGATCGTCGAACAGATACGGGAACAGACCCGGCGGTTCGGCTCCATGCCCTCCGTGGCCGGCCACAGCCTCATCGTGGAAAAACGCGCAACCTTCGCCGCCTTGCCCGGCCTTGCGCGGCCGGGCAACGGCACGCCGTGGCCGCGGCTATGGACGGCCGGAGACTGGACCGATACGGGCTACCCCGCCGTGCTGGAAGGCGCCGTGCGCAGCGGCCGCAAGGCGGCCGATCTGCTGCACCACGCGCTGCATCGCGATCGCGTCCAGGCTTGAACGGGCCGCGCCCCAGGACGGCTGTGGCAACAGACGGCTACAGCGCGGGACGCAAGCCGTGCACCGTCGCATAGCCCAGGGCCGTCAGGGCCAGGCTGCCCAGCAGGCTCAGGCCGCTGTACCCCAGAGCGTGCAGGTAGGCGCCGCGTTCCAGCAAGCCGAAGGTCTCGGCAGAAAAAGTGGAAAAAGTGGTCAGCCCGCCCAGGAAGCCGGTGACCAGCATCAGCCGCAGCCACATGGGCACTTCCGGGTACAGGGACACCACACCCAGCACGGCGCCGATCAGATAGCCGCCGGCCAGATTGGCCGCCAGGGTGCCCCAGGGCAAGGCGGCATGCGCATGATTCAGCCATAAGCCCAGCAGCCAGCGGCTGATGGCGCCCAGGGCGGCGCCCACGCCAATGGCAAGGAAGTGGCTGAATGTCAGCATTTTCTGGCGGCTACTCCTTGAGTCCGAGGACTACCTCGGGGGATTCCAGGGGGAACTGGAGCTTGAGTTTATCGATAATGAGCTGCATCAGCGCCAAGCGGCGCAGGGCGGGCTCCTCTTGAAGAAAATCCCAGGCCCACTGGGCGGCGGCCGACGCTTCGTCGCGAAGATCGTACACCCCCACGCCGAACCCGTCCTGCCCGAAGGCCTGGTAATACGATCTGCCGTTTGCCCTGATGCATACTACGGCGCGGCGGCCATCCGGATGAATTTCGACGACTTCTGTTTCTGCATGATTTTCATTTGGCATATCAGGCTCCTTAGAAGGTCGATCCAGTGTAGCAAAACGAATCCAGGCCATTGCAACCGAACATTGCCGGAATGCGGCGCGGCCGGGGCCGCGCGGATCCTTAGGCCGGAGCGTGTTGCTTGATGTACTCGCGGACCAGATCGACCCTGCACTCCATGACATGGACGCGCTGCGGCAAATCGGCCAGGTCCCGCAAGTGGGCGGGCACGGGCGCCGGCTCGCCGATGGCTTCCTGTATGGTTTCGCCGAACTTGGCCGGCAAGGCCGTTTCAAGCACCAGCATGGGAACGCCTTCTTCGACGTAGTCCGCCGCCACCTTGACGCCATCGGCCGTATGCGGATCGATCAGCACGCCTGTGCGCTCGTACAAGGACTTGATGGTCGCCAGCCTGTCGGCATGTGTGCTGACCCCCGCCACGAAGCCATAACGCGCCTCGAACAGGGGCTTGAGCGAACTGAGGTCGAACTGCCCGGTACGGGCCAGTTCGTCCCAGCAGGCGCGCACGCGGCCGGCGTCCTGGTCCAGCAAGTCGAAGACAAAGCGCTCGAAGTTGGAGGCGCGAGATATGTCCATCGACGGGCTGGACGTGGCATGCGTCTGCGCGGCCGCCCGTGGGCGGTAGATGCCGCTGCGGAAAAATTCTTCCAGCACATTGTTCTCGTTCGTGGCCAGCACCAGACGGCGTACGGGCAAGCCCATCTGGCGGGCGATATGGCCGGCCAGTATGTTGCCGAAATTGCCCGAGGGCACGGCAAAGGAAACCTGCTGCCCCGGTCCGGACGTGCTGCGCAGCCATCCCCAGAAGTAGTAGACGACCTGGGCGGCAATGCGCGCCCAGTTGATGGAATTGACCGCGCCCAGGTGGTAATCGGACTTGAACTTCAGATCGCCTGCAAGCGCCTTGACGATGTCCTGGCATTCGTCGAACACGCCCTTGAGCGCAATGTTGTGGATGTTGGCGTCCTGCAGCGAATACATCTGGGCCCGCTGGAATTCGCTCATGCGGCCATGGGGCGACAGCATGAAGACCGATACGCCGCGCTTGCCGCGCAGGGCGTACTCGGCCGCCGAGCCGGTGTCGCCCGATGTCGCGCCCAGGATATTCAGGCTGCCCTGGCGCTTGTCGAGCACGTATTCGAACACGTGGCCAAGAAACTGCATGGCCATGTCCTTGAAGGCCAGCGTGGGTCCTTCCGAGAGGCCCAGCAGGCTGATGCCCCCGTCCAGCGGCTTGAGCGGCACGATGGCTGCGCTGCCGAAGGCAGATGGCGTGTAGGCGGCATGCGTCAGACGCGACAGGTCGGCCATGGGAATATCGTCGATGAACAGTCCAAGAATCTCGGCGGCCAGATCCGCGTAGCCCAGGCTGCGCCACGATTCCAGCGTGTCGGCGCCGATCCGGGGCAAGTGCTCGGGCAGGGCCAGTCCGCCGTCGGGCGCCAGCCCTTCAAGCAGGATGTCGGAAAAGGATTGCGGCGCCATGCCGCCGCGGGTGGAACGGTATTTCATAACAGGCTCTCTACACGCAGGCGCGTGACATCGGAATGAACGAAGGCAAGCGTGCGTATCCTCAGCAGGGCGGCGTCGATCGAGCCTTCGCGCGCTTCGTGCGTCAGGAAGATGATGTCGGCCTGCGCATCGCCGCTGGGCTGCTGGAACATCGAGCCGATGGAGATGCCGACCTCGGAAAGTATGCGCGCGATATCGGCCAGCACGCCGGGGCGGTCCTGCACGCGCATGCGCAGGTAGTACGAGGAATGGACCTCGGAAATAGGCAATACGGGGGTGTCGTCCATGGCATCGGGCTGGAAGGCCAGGTGCGGCACGCGATGCTCGGGATCGGCGGCCTGCAGGCGGGTGACGTCCACCAGGTCGGCCACCACGGCCGATGCGGTGGGCAGTTCGCCGGCGCCCTGGCCGTAATACAGGGTGGGCCCGACCATGTCGCCGCTGACCAGCACCGCATTCATCGCGCCTTCGACATTGGCCAGCAGGCACTCCATGGGCACCAGGGTGGGATGCACGCGCAACTCGATGCCGTCGGCCCGGCGGCGCGTAATGCCCAGCAGCTTGATGCGATAGCCCAGGCGTTCCGCATGGGCGATGTCTTCCTGGGCCAGCGATGAAATCCCTTCGATATGGGCCTTGTCGAACTGCACGGGTATGCCGAAGGCCAGGGACGCCAGCAGCGTCAGCTTGTGCGCGGCATCGACGCCCTCGATATCGAAGGTGGGATCGGCTTCGGCATAGCCCAGGCGCTGCGCCTCGGCCAGCACGTCGCCGAAAGGCAGGCCGCGCGAACGCATTTCCGACAGGATGAAATTGGTCGTGCCGTTGATGATGCCCGCCAGCCACTGTATGCGGTTGGCGGTCAGCCCTTCGCGTATCGCCTTGATGATGGGAATGCCCCCCGCCACCGCCGCCTCGAAAGCCACCATGACGCCCTTCTCGTGGGCCGCGGCGAAGATCTCGTTGCCATGCTTGGCCAGCAAGGCCTTGTTGGCGGTCACCACATGCTTGCCCTGGGCGATGGCTTCCATGATCCATTCACGCGCCAGGGTGTCGCCGCCGATGAGTTCGACCACGATGTCGATATCGGGGTGGCGGACGACCTCCATGCCGTCGCGCGTCACCAGCATCTGGTCGCCGACCAGGCGCCTGGCCTTGTCCACGTCGCGCACCGCCACGGCCGCCACCTCGATGCGCCGGCCGGCGCGCCGCGCGATCTCTTGCGCATTGCGCGTCAATACATTCCAGGTGCCGCCGCCGACGACGCCCAGACCCAGCAAACCAACTTTTATGGGACTCATTTCTCTAGGGTCTCTTTTTTCGCGTTCACAGGCCCTACTCCGTCCTTGCGGAACATGTCCTTGATGCCGCGCACCGCCTGACGGGTGCGCTGTTCGTTTTCAATCAGGGCGAAACGCACATAGTCGTCGCCGTACTCGCCGAACCCGATGCCCGGCGACACCGCCACCTTGGCGTCGGCCAGCAACCGCTTGGAGAACTCCAGCGAACCCAGATGCTGATAGGCCTCGGGGATTTTTGCCCAGATGTACATGGACGCCTTGGGAATGTCGACCATCCAGCCGGCTTCATGCAGTCCCTTGGCCAGCACGTCGCGGCGGTTGCGGTACTGCTCGACCACCTGCGCGACACATTCCTGCGGGCCTTCGAGCGCCGCGATGGACGCCACCTGTATGGGCGTGAACGTGCCGTAATCGTGATAGCTCTTTATGCGGGCCAGGGCATTGACCAGTTCCTGGTTGCCCACCATGAAGCCCACCCGCCAGCCCGCCATGTTGTAGCTTTTGCTCATGGTGAAGAACTCGACCGCGACATCGCGCGCGCCTTCCACCTGCATGATGGACGGGGCCACATAGCCGTCGAAGGTGATGTCGGCGTAGGCCAGGTCGTGCACCACCAGGATGCCGTGTTCCTTGGCCAGTGCGATGATGCGCTCGAAGAAGCTCAGGTCGACGCACTGGGCCGTGGGATTGCTGGGAAAGCCGAGGATCATCATCTTGGGCTTGGGTATGCTTTCCCTGACCGCGCGCTCGATTTCCTCGAAGAAATCCAGGCCGGGCGTCATGGGTACGGAGCGGATGTTCGCCCCGGCGATGACGGCGCCGTAGATATGAATGGGATAGCTGGGGTTGGGCACCAGCACGGTATCGCCCCGATCCAGCGTGGCCAGCATCAGGTGGGCCAGGCCTTCCTTGGAACCTATGGTGACGATGGCCTCGGAGTCCGGATCGATCTGCACGCCGTAGCGGCGCTCGTACCAGCCCGAGATCGCCCGGCGCAGCCGCGGTATGCCTTTGGACACCGAGTAGCCGTGCGTGTCGGGCCGGCTGGCGGCCTCGACCAGCTTGTCGACGATGTGCTTGGGAGTGGGCCCGTCGGGATTTCCCATGGACATATCGATGATGTCTTCGCCCCGCCGTCGCGCCGCCATTTTCAATTCGCCGGTAATGTTGAAAACGTATGGCGGTAAACGCTCTATGCGCGGAAAATTCGTCATGATTATCCTTGGGTCACGAAGGGGGAGCTTTGTATCGATGGGTGCGGTGCAGCAAAAGCAGTAATCTAGCCCAAGCCGGCGCTTGCGGCAAATAACATGCAAGTTTAATCCATCCAAAAAAAACCGGATGCCGCGTGATCGGAAACTTTGCTTTGCGCTATGATCGACCTGACCCAGGGAGTTATTTGTGCAATTACAAAGCGAATCCAATCCGGCGCTCAATACGGTCACCGCGTACGGGCCCGACTATATCGAGATCAACGAGGTGCCGTACGGGCACGCCGTCTACTTCGCCCCCGAGGGCGAAATACACCAATGGATGGTCGAAACCATCGGCGACATCGACACCGGCGCACTGCGCCAGGTGGCCGGCCTGGAGGACAGCAAACCCGACCCCATGGCCTTTCTGGATGGCGGCGCGAACGCGTCCAGGCCCGCCGATGCGCCGGAGGTGCTGCTGGTGGGCACCGGCCTGAAACAGCACCTGCTGGCATCCCACGTTACACAGCCCTTGCTGCGGCTGGGCGTGGGCATAGAAGCCATGAGCACGGAAGCGGCCGCCCGCACTTACAACATCCTGATGTCCGAAGGGCGGCGCGTCGTCGTCGCCCTGCTGCCCAACAAGGAGATCGCATGAGCCAGATAGCCGCCGGCAAGCCGGTTCCGGAATTCACCGCCCATAGCACGCAGGGCCAGGTCAGCCTGGACGGCTTGCGCGGGCACCGCGCCGTGCTGTACTTCTACCCCAAGGACAGCACGCCGGGCTGCACCACCGAAGCCCAGGACTTCCGCGACGCCTACCAGGAGTTCGTCGACGCCGGCTGCCAGGTCATCGGCGTTTCGCGCGATTCGCTCAAGTCGCATGCCAATTTCAGCGAAAAGCAGAACCTGCCCTTTCCCCTGATTTCCGATGCCGACGAAACGCTGTGCCAGCTTTTCGGGGTCATCAAAATGAAAAACATGTACGGTAAACAGGTACGCGGAATCGAGCGCAGCACCTTTTTGATCGGCGCCGACGGCACGCTGCTGCGCGAATGGCGCGGCCTGCGCGTTCCGGGCCATGTCGACGAGGTCTTGCAGGCAGTGCGCGACGGCGCCTAGAGCGGCCGCGCGCCGCCATTCCGCCACGCCCTTATTTCAGAATCGCAGGAGCACACACTTTATGCCGCTACCCCCCTTGCCGACCCGTATGGGCGCCATGGTTTCCTCCGATGCGCCAAGCAAGGCATTCGTTGCGCCCGCCGCGGCGGCGGCCGCCGGCAAGCCCGCGGCAAAACGCGGCGCGGCTCCCGCGGCCACGGACCAGGCGGCATTGATACCGCCCGCGCCCGAAGTGCCGGCCCTGACCGTCGTCGCGTCGCGCCCGGCCCGCAAGACACGGCTGGCCGTCGCCAAGCGCAAGCTGTTCGTGCTCGACACCAATGTGCTGCTGCACGACTCGAATTCCCTGTTCAAGTTCGAAGAGCACGATATCTTCCTGCCCATGATGGTGCTCGAAGAGCTGGATCACCAGAAAAAGGGCATGTCCGAAGTGGCGCGCAACGCCCGCCAGGTCAGCCGCTTCCTGGACGGCCTGGTGGTCGGCACCCAGGCGCTGGAGAAAGGCCTGGACCTGGACGCGCTGGGCAACCAGGAAGCCCTGGGCAAGCTGCACTTCCAGACCTCGGCCCTGCATTCCAAGCTGCCCATCGAGCTTCCCCTGGGCAAGGCCGACAACGCCATACTGAATGTGGTGCATGCGCTGCAGCTGGCGCACCCCAAGCGCGAAGTCATACTGGTATCCAAGGATATCAATATGCGGCTCAAGGCCCGCTCGCTGGGCTTGCCGGCCGAAGACTACCTGAACGACCACGTGCTCGACGACTCCGACCTGCTGTACGACGGGGTCATGCCGCTGCCCGAGAACTTCTGGACCAAGCACGGCAAGGATGTCGAATCCTGGCAACAGGGCGGCACGACCTACTACCGCATCAAGGGTCCGCTGTGCTCCGAATTCATCGTCAATGAGTTCGTGTATTTCGATGGCGACCTGCCCCTGCAGGCGCAAGTCAAGGAGGTCAGCGGACGCAGCGCCGTGCTGGCCACCCTGCGCGACTACAGCCACGGCAAGAACAATGTATGGGGCATCACGGCCAGGAACCGCGAACAGAATTTCGCGCTCAACCTGCTCATGAACCCCGACTGCGATTTCGTGTCGCTGCTGGGCCAGGCGGGCACCGGCAAGACGCTGCTGGCGCTGGCCAGCGCCTTGACCCAAACCCTGGAAACCAAGCGCTACAACGAAATCATCATCACCCGCGCAACCGTTCCCGTGGGCGACGACATCGGCTTCCTGCCCGGCACCGAAGAAGAAAAAATGCTGCCCTGGATGGGCGCGCTGGAAGACAATCTCGAGGTGCTGCATCTGGGCGCGGGCAACAACGAGATGGCTGGCGGCGGCCAGGATTGGTCCAAGAATTCCACCATGGAACTGATCCGTTCGCGCATCAAGGTGAAGTCCCTGAATTTCATGCGCGGACGCACCTTCCTGAACAAGTTCCTGATCATCGACGAGGCCCAGAACCTGACGCCCAAGCAGATGAAGACGCTGGTGACCCGCGCCGGCCCGGGCACCAAGATCGTTTGCCTGGGCAATATCGCCCAGATCGACACGCCTTACCTGACCGAAGGCAGTTCGGGCCTGACCTACGTGGTGGACCGCTTCAAGGGCTGGCCGCATGCTGGGCACATCACCTTGCAGCGCGGAGAACGCTCCCGGCTGGCCGACTACGCCAGCGAGGCGCTGTAAGAGCCGCCCATGGACGATCGCGCGCCCTTGCCCGTCGGATTCACCCTGGGCGATGCGGCCGGCATCGGCCCGGAAATCATCGTCAAGCTGTTCGCCGCCGGCCTGCCTTGCCCCGCTCTGGTCTACGGCGATGCGGGCATCCTGGATGGCACCCTGCGGCGCCTGGGGCTGTCGGATGCGTTGTCCGTGGAACTGATCGCCTCGCCGGAACAGGCCACGGGGCGGCCGGGCATGCTGCCCGTCCTGAACCGTTGGCAGGCCCTGCCGAGCGAGCTGCCTCCCGGCCAGTTGAACGCTCAGGCGGGCCGCGGCGCCTACGAATACCTTTGCCACGCCATCGACGATGCCCAGGCATCAAGGCTGCGCGCCATTGTCACGGCGCCGCTGAACAAGAAAGCCATGCAGGCGGGCGGCATCGACTATCCCGGACATACCGAAATCCTGGCCGAACGGACCGGCACGCGCCACTACGCCATGATGCTGGCCAACGACGAACTGCGCGTCATCCTGGCGACCATACACGTGGCCCTGGCCCAGGTCAGCCCGCTGATCACGTTCGAGACCGAGCTGGAGACCATACGCCTGGCCCAGCGCGCCTGCCTCCAGGCAGGCATCCGGCGGCCGCGCATCGCCGTGGCCGGGCTCAATCCCCACGCGGGCGAAGACGGACGGTTCGGGCAGGAGGAAATCCAGGTGATTTCGCCGGCCATCCAGCAGGCCAGGACGGAAGGCATGGATGCCAGCGGCCCCTGGCCGGGCGATACCATATTCATGCGCGCGCGCCGGGGCGAGTTCGACATCGTGGTGGCGCAATACCACGACCAGGGCCTGATTCCCGTCAAGTACCTGGGCGTGGACCAGGGCGTCAACGTAACCGTGGGCCTGCCTTTTGTGCGCACCAGCGTGGATCACGGGACGGCCTTCGACATCGCGGGCCAGGGCATCGCCGACCCAAGCTCGCTGCGCGCCGCCTACGACCTGGCGCTGGCCATGACGCCGGATCAGGCCTGCGCGGCCTGACTCCCTTGCCGCCCTCGAGGCGGCCGGTGCCCGAGCTTAGCTCATCCCGGCGGTGAAGTTCAGGAAGCGCGTGCTGGCCCCCTGGAAGGTCAGGCGCACGCTGCCGATGGGGCCGTTACGCTGCTTGCCCACGATGATCTCGGCCGTGCCCTTGTCGGGCGAGTCGGGGTTGTAGACCTCGTCGCGATAGATGAAGAGAATCAGGTCGGCATCCTGCTCGATGGCGCCGGACTCCCGCAAATCGCTCATGACCGGACGCTTATTCGGGCGTTGCTCCAGGCTGCGGTTAAGCTGCGACAAGGCGATCAAGGGGCAGTTCAATTCCTTGGCCAGGCCTTTCAGCGAACGGCTGATTTCTGAAATCTCGGTTGCCCGGTTCTCGCCCGAGGAATTGCCCGACATCAACTGCATATAGTCGATGATGATCAAGCCCAACTGGCCGCACTGACGCGCCAGGCGCCGCGAACGTGCGCGCAACTCCATGGCCGTCAGCGCCGGGGTTTCATCGATATAGATTTGCGCTTCCTGCACTTGCTGCACGGCATGAGTCAGGCGCGGCCAGTCGTCGGCCGTCAGCTTGCCGGTACGCATGCGGTGCTGGTCCAGCATGCCCACCGAGCCGACCATGCGCATGGCCAACTGCACCGCGCCCATTTCCATGGAGAACACGGCAACGGGCAGGCCTTGCTCGATGGCCACATGCTCGCCGATATTCATGGAGAACGAGGTCTTGCCCATGGAGGGACGGCCGGCCACGATAATCAAGTCGCCGGGCTGCAGGCCCGAGGTCATGCGGTCAAGGTCGGTAAAGCCGGTAGGCACCCCGGTGATGTCGGAGTCGCCCTCGCGGTGGTAGAGCTCGTCGATCCGCTCGACCACCTGGGTCAGCAGCGGCTGGATTTCCTGGAATCCCGTGCCGCCGCGTGCTCCTTCCTGGGCAATCTGGAAAACGCGCGATTCGGCCTCATCCAACAGTTGCCGGGCTTCCTTGCCTTGGGGATTGAATGCGGCTGCCGAAATTTCGTCGGCCACCGATACCAGCTTGCGCAGCATGGACCGCTCGCGCACGATTTCGGCATAGCGGCGGATGTTGGCCGCCGAAGGCGTGTTGTGCGCCAAGGCATTCAGGTAGGACAGCCCGCCCACCTCGTCGGACTTGCCCGCGCTGGCCAGCGACTCGTTGACCGTGACCACGTCGGCCGGACGGGCCAGGCCGATAAGGCGGGTGATGTGCTGCCAGATGATCTTGTGGTCGAAGCGATAGAAATCGTCTTCATTCAGGACGTCGGTAACCCGGTCGAAGGCGGCATTGTCCAGCAACAGGCCGCCCAGCACGGACTGCTCGGCTTCCACCGAATGGGGAGGCACGCGCAAATAATCCAGTTGGGGGTCGCTGCTTGTCTTCTTGCTGTCCAAATCGGGCTCCGAACAATCGGGGGGTGGAAAATTCCATGAATGAAAAAAGCCGGCATCTGCCGGCTTTTTCACTAGCGCTGGCTCGGCACCTTCCTGGAAAAGGAATGTACCACGCGCGGCAAGATGGCTTAGGCCATTTCGCCTTGCACGACCACGGTGATGTCGACCACCACGTCGGCGTGCAGCGCGACCTGGACGGGGAACTCGCCCACGGCCTTGATTGCGCCATCGGGCAAGCGCACTTGTGCTTTCTCGATGGTGGTGAAACCGGCCTTGACCAGGGCGGCAGCGATGTCCATGGTGGTGACCGATCCGAACAGGCGGCCGTCGACGCCGGCTTTTTGCAGGATGGTGACGGTCTGTCCGGCCAGCTTCTCGCCGGTGGCTTGCGCGGCGGCCAGTTTCTCGGCCTGGACCTTCTCGAGTTCGGCGCGGCGCGCTTCGAATTCCTTCAGGGCGGCGTCGGTGGCGCGGCGGGCGATCTTTTGGGGGATCAGGTAATTGCGGGCATAGCCGTCGCGCACACGGACGACTTCACCGAGGTTACCCAGATTGACGACTTTTTCGAGCAGAATGACTTGCATGACGATAGGCCCCGGATTAGTTGTGGTTGTCGGTGTAAGGCAGCAGGGCCAGGAAGCGAGCGCGCTTGATGGCGGTGTCCAGCTGGCGCTGGTAATGTGCCTTGGTGCCGGTTAGGCGGGCAGGAATGATCTTGCCGTTTTCCTGGATGAAGTCACGCAGCGTGTCCAGGTCCTTGTAATCGATTTCGTCAACGTTGGCAGCTGTGAAACGGCAGAACTTGCGACGTTTGAACAGCGGGTTCTGTTGCGTGAATTTGCGTTTTTCCTTGCCTTTCTTGAAGTAAGCCATGATGTGCCTCTTTAATGCCCGGGACTGACCCGGACTGTAAATTTCATGCGCCCGGCGCTCAATGCGCCTGCGCTACATATTTGCCATGAATTCCTGCTATACAACGGCTGTCGCACCGCCGGCAAAAACCCGTTTCGCCTGTTGTATGTGCAGCACCAGTTTGTTCGAGCCTTTGCGCGCGGGGGCCAGAAACCCCTGTATCGACAAAAGCGCACCCAAAGGGGTGTCCGCCAGCAACAGAGCGATGTCTCCCAGGGCTACAGCGGAAAGAACCATTTCGATCCGGCGCGCATGGCCGGCTTCCTGGACTTCCGATTCGTGACTCAAGACCATTTCGACCGCCGGCAAGCCCGCCGGGGTATACCTTAAAGGCTGCAGCTCGAGAGCCGTTGCCGTAAGGACCAGTTGATTCACGTTGCTGCCCGGGACACAGGCCCTTATTCCGACTGGTTCGCGGTGGCCGCTTCGGCGCTGGCCTTGCGAGCCTCTTCGCGCTCGACCGACTTCATCATGATGGATGCGGCGGTCTGGGCCTTCTTGGTCTTGATGACCAGGTGGCGCAAGATGGCGTCGTTGTAGCGGAAGGAATGCTCCAGTTCGTCCAGCACGGACTGGCCGCACTCGATGTTGAAGCAGACGTAATGGGCCTTCACCAGCTTCTGGATGGGGTAGGCCAGTTGACGGCGGCCCCAGTCTTCCAGGCGATGAACCTGTCCGCCGTTGCCGGTAACGACAGCTTGATAGCGTTCGATCATGGCGGGCACTTGCTCGCTTTGATCGGGATGCACAATAAACACTACTTCGTAGTGACGCATAAACAACTCCTTGTGGATGTCTTTTGCCGTCCGGACCTTGCCTAGATGCATTCAAAGGCAAAGCCAGCCGCCAAAAGGGGCAGCCCGCCGGCATCAAAAATAGATGCTGGTCGAGCAAGAAACCAACCATAATAGCATTACTAGGAGTTTTCGGCAATGGCCGGTTGGCTCGAATTTGGGACTGGTCCGGATAAGGGGTCATATTCCAGCATACCGGGGTTGGTGGGTTTTGTTGGCATTAGCGCCGCTACGTTGATGTGTGTTGTTTTCGGTGACGTTAATGGTTTTTGGTGACGTTAATGGTTTTTGGTGACGCCGTCGAGGTGGCGGGGGCCGGGCTTTGCTCCTCGTGACCGGTTCGGCGCCTGCGCGCCGAACATCGCATCGCCTTGTTCGTCCGCACATGCGTGCTCCCTTCACCATCGGCTCGCTCGGCCCCGAAAGTCGCCGCAGCCCGGCCCCCGCCACCTCGACGGCTGCATCGGTGAAATGCGTGGCGTCGCCGGGAAAGTCTGCTTGCTTGGCGTTCTTCCGCCTTCTGGTTTGTGTCTGAAAGCGTTACTGCCCCGTCTTCTCCCACACCCTACGGGATGGCGCGGAAAAGCTATTCAGCCTCGGCATGCAGGATTCATTCTTCCATCATGCCCCTATGTTCGCCGCGGTGGGCGGATCGGGGCTGTGCGACCTTTGAGCCAGCCGCAGGCCTGGCTTGGAAGCGGGGGCGTAAGAGTGCGCGCTGTCTGAGCAAACAATCAGTCCGGGACTGATTGTTTGCGAGTTCGCGCACGTCCCCCGCTGGAAAGCCAGGACAAGGGAAGCCCGAAGGGCCGCAGCGATCGGGAGCACGGCCCCGGTCCGTCCACCGCGGCGCGCAAGAAACCAAGGGAAGCCAGTCCACCCACCGAAGCGCTTAAGAATTCAGAAAGGGGCCAGCCTAAGCGCAGCAGCCCTTAAGAATTTAGAACGCCAGCAAGGATCAAAAAACCCCGCTCTCAGCCTTCGATGACGGCGTACGCGGAGTGATTGTGTATGGACTCGAAATTCTCGGCGGTGACGCGGAAGCTGCACACGCCGGCTAGGCCCTGCAAGTGCTCGGCCACGTCGCGGACCAGGTCTTCGACGAATTTGGGATTCTCGTAGGCGCGCTCGGTCACGAATTTTTCGTCGCCGCGCTTGAGCAGCCCCCACAGCTCGCACGAGGCCTGCTGCTCGATGTTGCGGATCAGCGCGTCGACGTCGACCTGGGATGGATCCTGGTAGGTGACCTCGACGGTGACATGGGAGCGCTGATTATGGGCGCCGTACTGCGAGATCGCCTTGGAGCATGGGCAGAGGCTGGTCACCGGGACCAGCACGGAGAGCGCGAATTCCGCAGCGCCCTCTTGCCCGGCAGCCTGGGCGCGGGCCGACCACTTGACTTCATAGTCCATCAGGCTGGCCACCCCCGAAACGGGAGCGGTCTTGGACAGGAAATAAGGAAAGGTCGCCGCGATATCGCCCTTCTGGGCGTTCAGCAAGGGCAGCATGTCTTGCGCCATGGCGCAAAACAGGGCGGGCGTCATGGGCGTGCGGCGGTGTTCTTCGAGCAGTGCCACGAAACGCGACATATGCGTTCCTTTTTCCTGTGCCGGCAGGGCCACGGTAAGCTCCCAGTTGGCGACGGTGGCTTGCGCCGTGCCGTCGGCCTGGGCGATGACCATGGGATGGCGCACGCCGCGAACACCCACGCGCTGGATCGCGATGTGGCGGGTATCGACGCTGCTCTGCACGTCAGGCATGGCAACAGCAGAATCAATCAGTATATTCATGAAATATAGGCCTGGTGGGCGCCCGCCAGGAGCGGACACCGGTTACGGACACAATGGGGATACTGCTACTTTACCGCAAGTCCGGCGACGGACACATCCATTGGATGCTCCGGAGCGCCGAAACGTTCCCGGATGGAACGCTCGATGCCGGCGGCGTCCAGCCCCAGGTCCGAAAGGATGGCCGCCTGTTCGCCATGATCGATGAACTGATCGGGCAGCCCCAATTGCAGCATGGGCCGGACAATGCCCCGCCGGCTGAAGAACTCCAGCACGGCGCTGCCGGCCCCGCCCATGACCGAGGCCTCCTCGACCGACACGAAAGCCTGGTGCGTCTCGGCCAGGCTTTGCAGCAAGGCTTCATCCAACGGCTTGACGAAGCGCATGTCGACCAGCGTGGCGTCCAGCGCCTCGGCGGCCTGCAAGGCGGCTGTGGCCAGCGTGCCGAAAGCCAGGATGGCGATCCGTTCGCCCTGGCGGCGGACGACGCCCTTGCCCAGCTCGACCTCGTCCAGCCCCTCGTGCACCGCGGCGCCCCGGCCCGCTCCGCGCGGGTAGCGCACCGAAGCCGGACCGGGATGCCGGTAACAGGTGCTGAGCAGCAGGCGCGCCTCGTTCTCGTCGGACGGCGTGGCCACCACCATGTTGGGAATGCAGCGCAAGTAGGCGATATCGTAGTTGCCGGCATGCGTGGCGCCATCGGCCCCGACGATGCCTGCGCGATCCAGGGCGAAGGTGACGTCCAGGTTTTGCAGCGCCACATCGTGTATGAACTGGTCGTAGCCGCGTTGCAAGAAGGTGGAATAGATGGCGACCACCGGCTTCTGCCCTTCGCAGGCCAGGCCGGCCGCGAAGGTGACGGCATGCTGCTCGGCAATGCCGACGTCGAAGTAGCGCGTGGGGAAGCGCCGCTCGAATTCAACCATGCCGCTGCCTTCGCGCATGGCCGGCGTGATGCCGACCAGACGGCTGTCGGCCTGGGCCATATCGCACAGCCATTGTCCGAAAACCTGGGTGAAGGTCTGCTTGGCGGGGGTTTTGGATTTCTGGATGCCCACGCTGGGGTCGAACTTGCCCGGACCGTGATAAAGCACGGGATCGGCCTCGGCCAATTTGTAGCCCTGCCCCTTCTTGGTAACCACGTGCAGGAACTGCAGGCCGCCCAGCGCCTTGAGGTTTTCCAGCGTGGGCACCAGCGCGTCCAGATCGTGGCCGTCGATGGGGCCCACGTAATTGAAACCCAGCTCTTCGAACAGGGTGGCCGGCGACACCATGCCTTTGGCATGTCCCTCGAAGCGGCGCGCCAGTTCCAGCATGGGCGGCACATGCTGCAGCACCGCCCGCCCCACATTCTTGGCGGCGGCATAGAAGCCGCCGGACAGCAGCCGGGCAAGATAGCGGTTCAAGGCCCCCACCGGCGGCGAAATCGACATGTCATTGTCGTTGAGCACGACCAGCACATTGACGCCCGGCGTCACACCGGCGTTGTTCAGGGCTTCGAAGGCCATGCCGGCGGTCATGGCGCCGTCGCCGATGACGGCGATGTGCTGCCGCTGGTCCAGGCCCGCGTTGCGCGACGCCACCGCCATGCCGAGCACGGCCGAGATCGACGTCGACGAATGGGCCGTGCCGAACGCGTCGTACTCGGATTCGCTGCGCTTGGGAAAGCCCGATATGCCGCCCTGCTGGCGCAATTTGGCCATGCCGGCGCGCCGGCCGGTCAGAATCTTGTGCGGATACGACTGGTGGCCGACATCCCACACCACGCGGTCATCGGGCGTATTGAAGACATGATGCAGAGCGATGGTAAGCTCGACCGTGCCCAGATTGGACGACAAATGGCCGCCGGTCTTCGACACGGATTGCAGGACGAACTCGCGCAGTTGGCTGGCGGCCTCTTTGAGGCCGGCACGGTCCAGCGAGCGCAGATCGGCGGGCGTATTGATATCTTCGAGGCTTACGTTAGGCATACGAGTCGAGGGGTTGGGTACAAACTGCATTTTAGGCTCTCAAGGGGCCCGGCGCGCAAACGGGCGAATGGGTCAACGGTCGCGCCCGACGATGTAATCGGCGATATCGGCCAGGCGGCCCGCCGCCGGCCCCAGGGGCAGGACTGCCGCCCGGGCCTGGGCATGCAGCGATTGCAGCAATTCGCGGGACCCTTCCAGGCCCATGATGGACACATAGGTCGGCTTGTTGCCCGCGGCGTCCTTGCCGGCGGTCTTGCCCAGGGTGGCGGTGTCCGAAGTCACGTCCAGGATGTCGTCGACGACCTGAAAAGCCAGGCCGACCGCGGCCGCATAGCTTTCCAGGCCCTGCCGGGCGGACGAACCCGCCCCGGCCACGATGCCGCCCAGCAATACGCTGGCTTCAAGCAAGGCGCCGGTTTTCATGCTGTGCATTTGCTGCAGCTGATCGCCGTTCAGGGCCACGCCGATGCTGTCGCAATCGATGGCCTGCCCGCCGACCATGCCCAGGCTGCCCGCCGAACGCGCCAGCAACTGGGATGCCTGCACGACCAGGGCCGGCGCAATCGGCATCAGGGCCAGCAGCTCGAAAGCCAGGGGCTGCAATGCATCGCCAGCCAGCATCGCGGTGGCTTCATTGAAGCGCACATGCACCGTGGGACGGCCGCGGCGCAGCGCATCGTCGTCCATGCAGGGCAGATCGTCGTGAACCAGGGAATAGGCATGTATCAGCTCGACCGCCGCCGCCGCATGATCGAGGGCGATTTCCTGCGCGGCGGCCGCCGTGCCCGATTGCAGCGATGCTTCGCCGGCGGCGTAGACCAGGGCGGCGCGCACGCGCTTGCCCGGACCCAGCACCGCATAGCGCATGGCCTCGTGCAGGGATTCGGGTTCGGTGCCGGCCGGCGGCAGCAACTGATCGAGCACCCCTTCCACATGCTGCACGCGCTCAGCCAGCCATGCCGGAAAATCCACTGTTCTGTGCCCCATGCCTATTCCTCGCCGCTATCGGCGTCGGCCAAGGGCTTGAGCAGGTTGCCCTGCAATACCTTGACCTGCTGTTCAGCCTGATCCAGGCGGCGCTGGCATATCTTGGCGAGCTCCACACCCTGTTCATAGGCGGCCAGCGACTGGTCCAGCGGCAGCGTGCCGGTTTCCATTTGCGAGACCAGCGACTCGAGCTGGGCCAGGGCCGTTTCAAAATCCTGCGGCAAGGCGGCTGTGCCGCCGACGGCGGGTGCGGCGCCGGGTTTTGCGTCATTCATGAGCGTATTCCAGAAAATCAGCGCAGCGATGCCGCGCCTGTTTTGCATCCTGCCCAAATTGTACGAGATGCCGGCCATGCCTGCCCGAGTCCCCTATCCGGACGCTGCGGCGGGGCAAAAAAACTAGGGTACAATCCTAGCTCCTTAAAATTTCATCGGCCAGTCCGTTTTTTCTTCGCACCGGGCACACGACAGCTGGAACAGCCACAGGAAACAACCTTGGCCTTTACCGCGTTCTGCCTGGTTTCATCTCGGCGGGGGGCATCATGACCGACATCGGTCGGGAAGCGCACATCGCGCCGGCGCAAACACAACTTTCAGTCAGCAGTTATTTTGACGAAGCCGTTTTTGCCCAAGAGCAAGAACGCATTTTCAGGAATTCAGCACTTTATATCGGGCATGAAAAACTCGTGCCCGAGCCAGGCGACTGGCGCACCCTGCCGCAGGAACAGGCCGGGCGCGTCCTGGTGCGCAATCCCGGCGGCGTCGAACTGATTTCGAACGTCTGCCGTCACCGGCAAGCCATCATGCTGGGCGGCCAGGCCGGAAGCGTGGCCGGCGCGCAAAGCGAACACGGCAATCTGCGCAACACCGGCGGCAACATCGTTTGCCCCGTCCACCGCTGGACCTACAGCAAGCAGGGCAAGCTGCTGGGCGCCCCGCAGTTCCCCAAGACACCCTGCATGGACTTGCAGCGCTACACGCTCAAGAACTGCCATGGGCTGCTGTTCGAGGGCCCGCGCAATCCGGCCCAGGACATGGCCTCGCTGTTCGAGCGGCCCGAATTCGACTTCTCGGACTATGTGCTGGACCACGTCGAAGTGCATTCATGCCGCTACAACTGGAAGACCTTCATCGAGGTCTACCTGGAAGACTACCATGTAGGGCCCTTCCATCCGGGACTGGGCAAGTTCGTGACCTGCGACGATCTGAGCTGGGAATTCTCGGACTGGTACAGCTCGCAGAGGGTGGGCGTGCACAAATCGCTCAGCCAGCCCGGCAGCGACGTATACCGCCAATGGCACGACAGGCTGCTGGACTACCGCGAGGGCCAGGAACCCGGCTTCGGCGCGGTGTGGGTCACGTATTTCCCCACCCACATGATAGAGCTCTACCCGCATGTGGTCGTGCTGTCGACGCTGCATCCGGTCAGCCCGCAGGAAACCCTGAACATCGTCGAGTTCTACTACCCGGAAGACATCGCCGCCTTCGAGCGCGAATTCGTGCTGGCGCAGCGCGCCGCCTATATGGAAACGGCGATCGAGGACGACGAGATCGCCGAGCGCATGGATGCCGGCCGCCGCGCCCTGATGCGTCGCGGCGCCGACGAGGCCGGCCCCTACCAATCGCCCATGGAAGACGGCATGCGGCACTTCCATGAATGGTACCGCCGCATGATGAACGAGACGGGCGCCTGAGCGCCCGTTTCTTTTACCGCGAGGTGGACAGCAAGCGGATGCCAGCCCGCGCGGCGTGGGGGCTATTTAATAATCTGTGGAGCGCGCCACCGGGCGTGAGGGATCGCTGCACCATTCGCTCCAGGAACCGGGATACAGGGCCGAACCGTTCAGGCCGGCCAGTTCCATGGCGAACAGGTTATGGCAGGCCGTGATGCCCGAGCCGCATTGATGCACCACCTGAGTCGCCGGCCGCCCTTCCAGCAAGGCCTCGAACTCGCCGCGCAACTCGGCGGGCGTCTTGAAGCGCCCGTCGTCCCGCAGGTTCATTGAATTGGGACGGTTCAGGGCGCCCGGAATATGGCCGGCCACCGGGTCCATGGGCTCGGTTTCGCCGCGATAGCGGTTGGCGGCACGCGCATCGACCACGGTGAACGCGGGACTTTCCAGGTTTTCAAGGACCGCCCTTGCATCGACCGTAGGCATCGCGGCCGCCGCGGGCGCCTCCAGGCTTTGGACCGCCTGCGCCTCGGTGACCGAGGCGCTGCGCACGCCGGTTTCGCTCGCGCCCCCGGCGGCCAGCCAGGCCGGCCAGCCGCCATCCAGGATGGCGACATTCTCGTGGCCCAGCCAGCGCAGCATCCACCACAGGTGCGAGGCGAACATGCTGTTGCCTCCGTCGTAGACGACCACCTGCGACTGCCGGGTCAGGCCCTGCAAGCGCATCAGAATCGCGAAATCGCCGCGCCCGGGCAAAGGGTGGCGCCCGTTGCTGCCCGTTTTCGCCGCGGACAACTGGGCTTCATGATCCAGAAACAAGGCGCCGGGAATATGCCCCTGCTCGTATGCCCGGCGGCCGGCCTGATGGTCGGCCAGGTCGTGCCGGACGTCGAAAACAAGCCAATCCCGCGCGGGCAGCTCCCGGCGAAGCTCGTCAGCGCTGATCAATAATTTATACACTTCGTGTCTCCTGTTTCTGGCCGCCGTCCCCGGCGGCCTGCTGGCTCAGCGCAGTCTGGCCGCGCATGATGCGATCCTCGCTGTACGTGCGCCAGATCGAGAGCAGGCCCGAGGCAATGATGAGTGCCATTCCAGCCCACGCCACCGGGTCGGGCAGATCGCCCCAAAAGACGATGCCCAGCAAGGCCGCGAAGATAATGGTTGTATATTGCAGCGCCGCCGTCAATAGCGCCGAACCGAGGCCGAAAGCGCGCGTCATCGCCAGCTGCCCCACCAGTCCCAGCACGCCCACGCCGGTCAGCGCAAGCCAGGCGGCCAGACCGATGTCCTTCCAGCCTTCGAACGCCAGCCCCACCAGGCTGGTCAGGCACACGCAGCATGAAAAAATGAAGACGGTACGCCATTCGGGTTCGCCCACCCGGCCCAGCTGGCGTATCTGCATCATGGCCACCGCGGACAGGCCGCCGGCGCCCAGGCCCAGCGCGGCCGGAAGAAACTGATCGTGCGCAATGCTGGGGCGCAGCACGGCGATGACGCCGAGAAACCCCAGCAACACCGCCAATATCCGCAAGGGATCGCGCTGAGTGCCGCCCCAGCCCAGCATCCAGCCCGCAATGAACAGGGGGGCGGTGTAGTTCAGGCTGATGGCGGTGGAAAGAGGCAGGTGGGAAATGGCGAAGAAGCCCAGCCACATGGATGAGATGCCCGAGACATTGCGCCAGACATGCAGCTTCCAGCTTGCCGGGACGAGGTTGCGATGCGTGTAGCGGGTCCAGACATAGAGCAGCAGGACCGATGGCACGCCCCGAAAAAGAATGACGTGCGGCAGCGTTGCGCCATGATCCGAGGCAACCTTCACGCAGGCCCCCATGCCAGCAAACATCACACTCGCCAGTAACATCCACAGAGACTGCATGAACTCAACCGAAAATCTGATTAAAACCGCCAAGCCGCTACTATACTCTGATGCTGAAAAAATTATGGTCGCCGCGGCTTTAAATCCGGGAACCGCCCTCCATATGGATAGTCCAAGGTTTTGCTCGCATTATTCGGAAAACTTAAAACATGAAACGAATCTTTTTATTCCTGCTGACCAATATCGCCGTCATGGTCGTGCTCAGCGCTTCCATGAACGTACTGGGCGTGGGCCGCTTCCTTACCGCCAACGGCCTGGACCTGACCCAATTGCTGATTTTCTCGGCGCTGGTGGGCTTTACCGGCTCGATCATTTCCCTGCTGATCAGCAAATGGATGGCCAAGCAGTCCACCGGCGCCCGCGTCATCGACCCGCAGGCGCCCGCCAACGCGCGTGAGGCGTGGCTGCTGGACACCGTACACCAGCTTGCCGACCGGGCCGGCATCGGCCGGCCTGAAGTCGCCATCTACGACGGCGCGCCCAATGCCTTCGCCACGGGCGCCTTCAAGAACGATGCCCTGGTCGCAGTGTCCACCGGCCTGCTGGACAGCATGACCGAAGAAGAAGTCGCCGCCGTCCTGGGCCACGAAGTCGCCCACGTGGCCAACGGCGACATGATCACGCTGACCCTGATCCAGGGCGTGGTCAACACCTTCGTCATCTTCTTTGCGCGCATCGTCGGCTACTTCGTCGACCGCGCCGTGCTGAAGAACGACCGCGGCGTGGGGGCCGGCTATTACGTCACCGTCATCGTCTGTGAAATCGTCTTCGGCATACTGGCATCGGTCATCGTCGCGTGGTTCTCGCGCCAGCGCGAATACCGCGCCGATGCCGGTTCGGCCAGCCTGCTGGGGTCGCGCGAACCCATGATCCGCGCCCTGGCCCGCCTGGGCGGGGTCGAAGCCGGCGAGCTGCCCAAGGCGTTCAAGGCCTCGGGCATTTCGGGCGCCCGCTCCATCAGCGCCATGTTCGCCTCGCACCCGCCCATCGCCGCGCGCATCCACGCCTTGCAGGCCGCGCAACGCATCTGATCGCCGCCGGCGCCAAAAGGAAAATTCCCTTCCTTTAGCGCCGGCCGCTTTCCATTTTCCGCGACGGAATCCGCATACCTAGTTTACTATGCGGACATGACAGAATTATTCGCCCTGCTGAACTTCGGCGGCTACATCGCGCTGCTGCTCTGGGGCGTCCATATGGTCCAGAGCGGCGTGCAGCGTGCATTCGGGGCGGCCCTGCGTATCTGGATGGGGCGGGCGCTGGGCACCCGCGTACGCGCTTTTTTCACCGGCCTGGCCATTACCTCGGCCATACAAAGCAGCACGGCAACCGGCCTGATGATCACCAGCTTCGCCGCCGGAGGCCTGGTCGCCCTGACTCCCGGCCTGGCGGCGATGCTGGGCGCCAATGTCGGCACGACCATCATCGTCCAGTTGCTTTCCTTCAACCTGACCGCCCTCGCGCCCACACTGATATTGATCGGCGTCTGGCTCTTCCGGCGCCACCAGCCCAGCCGGCGCCGCGACCTGGGCCGCGTATTCATCGGCCTGGGCCTGTTGCTGCTGTCGCTGCATGAACTCGTGCTGCTGTTCGCGCCCTTGCAGGATGCGCGCCTGCTGGAAATACTGCTGGACGCCCTGTCCGGCCAGCCCGTCATTGCCCTGCTGCTCGCGGCCATCCTGGCCTGGGCATCGCATTCCAGCGTGGCGGTGGTCGTATTGATCATGTCCCTGGCCAGCCACGACATGATCGAGCCGTCGCTGGCCTACGCGCTGGTGCTGGGCGCCAACCTGGGCACCTCCGTGAACCCCCTGCTGGAAGGCGCCGGCGACGACGACCCGGCCGCCCGCCGGCTGCCGCTGGGCAACCTGGGAACGCGCCTGGCGGGTTGCCTGCTGGCGCTTGTGCTGCTGCCCTGGCTGCCAACCCTGATGGGCGTCCTGAGCGCCGATCCCGCCCGCGCCGTGGCCAACTTCCATACCTTGTTCAACGTGGCGGTCGCATTGCTGTTCCTGCCCCTGCTGACCCCGTATGCGCGGGTTCTGGTGCGCGTGCTGCCCAAGCGCAGCGATCCGAACGACCCCTCCCGCCCCCAGTATCTGGATGAATCCGCCCACGAGGTGCCCGCCATTGCGCTGGGCAATGCGGCGCGCGAAGCCTTGCGGGTGGCCGATATGACGCAAAGCCTGCTGGGCATGGCACGCGCCGGATTCCTGCGGGACAACCGGCACCGGATCGCGCATGCGCGCTACGTCAACAGCGCCATCGACCGCCTGGACGGAGCCATCACCACCTACCTGGCCACGCTGGACCAGGACGCCATGAACCAGGACGATCACCGCCGGCTCGACGAGATACTGGCCTTTTCGTCGAACATGGCGCACGCCGGGAACATCGCCACCAGCGGACTGCTGGGGCACACGGCCACCCTGCGCAAGAAAGGCTGGGCATTCACCGCCGCGCAGCGCGACGAGCTGACGACCGTGCTGGACCGGCTGATGCGCAACCAGCGGCAGACCGCCGCGCTCTTCGTCGCGGAGGATATCCGGAGCGCGCGCTACCTGGCCTTCGAGAAAGACCATTTCCGCGAGCTCGAGGCCACGGCGGCCGAACGCAACCTGCAGAACATCCAGGCGGGCAGGCTGGACCAGGCCGAGCTGGGATCCTTCTATCTGGACATACTGCGCGACGCCAAGACCGTCAATTCATTCCTGGTGGAAGCAGCCGCCTACCCGATATTGGCCAAGCACAACGAGCTGCTGCCCAATCGCTTGCGCGAGAACAGCGGCGCGCCCGAATAGGACGGCGCGCCCCCGGCGCCGTTGACGCCGGCAGCGTCCTAACCCAGATAACGCTTGAACCAGGCCAGCGCCTTGTCCCAGCCGTCCTGCGCATCCTGGGGATGGTAGCTGGGCCGGTAATCAGCATAGAAGGCATGCCCCGAATCCGGGTAGACGACGATTTGCGAACTTTGCGCCGCGGCGCTGCCTTGCTCCAGCGCGGCTTCCATGCGCCGCACATCTTCAAGGGGAATGCTGGCGTCCTGCCCGCCGTAAAGGCCCAGGACGGGCGCGAGCAGCTCGCCCGCCACATCGATGGGATTGCGCAGCTGCAAAGGGCCATGCCCCACCGTCAGCTTCCCGTACCAGGCCACGCCGGCCTTGCAACGGGGGTTATGCGCCGCGTACATCCAGGCAAGGCGGCCGCCCCAGCAGAAACCTGTCACGCCGACGCGGGCCGTGTCAGCGCCCTGGCTTCCCGCCCATTTCACGGCGGCATCCAGGTCGGCCAGCACCTGCTCGTCGGGCACCCGGGCCACGATGTCCTTGATCAGTGCCCCGACGTCGGTGTACTGGCTGGCATCGCCTTGGCGCTGGTACAGCTCGACGCCCACCGCCATATAACCCTGATGGGCGAAGCGCCGGCATACATCGCGTATGTGTTCGTGCAGGCCGAAGATTTCCTGGATGACCAGGATGACGGCCGGGTGCTCGCTATCGGCCGGCGCGGCGAAGTAGGCCGGTATCGTGCCGTCGAAGGTGGGCATGTCCACCTGCCCGTGCCGCAAGCCCTCGGCGGGGGTATGCACAGTGGTTCCGGCTGCTCCGGTAATGGGTGAAAACGACATGTCGACTCCTTGTTGTTGCCAGTATGCGCTCGGCTTGCGCCGTCAATGGGCCTGTTCCCAGTTCGGTCCGATTCCCACTTCGGCCACCAGCGGCACGCTGAGCCTGGCCACGTTGCACATAAGGCCCGGCAGATGGCGGGCCACCGTATCGACTTCGCCGGCGGGAACATCCAGCACCAGCTCGTCGTGCACCTGCATGACCAGCAGGCTTTCCAGATTCTCGGCCTCCAGCCATTCCTGGACGGCCACCATGGCCATCTTGATCAGGTCGGCGGCCGTGCCCTGCATGGGCGCATTGATGGCCGCGCGCTCGGCGGCCGCCTGCCTGGGCCCCTTGGCGCCGCGCAGTTCCGGCAGCCAGAGGCGCCGGCCGAACACGGTTTCCACATAACCGAGTTCGCGCGCCATCTGCTTGGTCTGGGCCATATAGTTTGCCACACCGGGATAGCGGGCAAAATACCGGTCTATGTAGGCGCGCGCCGCGTCCCGGGTGATGCCCAGGTTGGATGCCAGGCCGAATTCGCCCATGCCGTAGATCAAGCCGAAATTGATGGCCTTGGCCGCCCTGCGCTGTTCGCCCGAGACATCGTCCAGCGCGACGCCGAACACTTCGGCGGCGGTCGCCCGGTGGATGTCGTCGCCCCGCTCGAATGCACTGCGCAGGTTCTCGTCGTCGGAGACGTGCGCCATGACGCGCAATTCGATCTGCGAATAATCGGCGGAAAGTATCCGCCCCCGGTCGGCGATGAAGGCGGTGCGCACGCGCCTGCCCTCGGGCGTGCGCACGGGGATGTTCTGCAGATTGGGATCCGACGAGGCCAGGCGGCCCGTGATCACCGCCGCCTGCGCATAGCGCGTATGGACGCGCCCCGTGGCGGGATTGATCATCTTGGGCAGCTTGTCGGTATAGGTGGACTTGAGCTTGGCCAGGCCCCTGTATTCAAGCAGCAATGCCGGCAAAGGGTAGTCGCGCGCCAGCTTGGTGAGCACGTCTTCGTCGGTGGACGGCGCGCCGCTGGCGGTCTTGCGGACCACCGGCAGCTCCATGCGCTGGAAAAGGATCTCGCCCAGCTGCTTGGGCGAATTCAGGTTGAAAGGCTGGCCGGCCAGTTCGAATGCCTTCTTTTCCAGATCCAGCAGCTGCTGGCCCAATTCATTGCTTTGCTGGACCAGCACATCGCCGTCGATACGCACGCCGTTGCGTTCTATGATGGTCAGCACCCGGGACACCTGGATTTCAAGCAGGTAGATGGCGTCCAGTCCCGGGTCCACCGCAAGTTGCGGACGCAGCACCTGGTGCAGCTGGAAGGTGAAATCGGCATCCTCGCATGCATAATGGGAGGCCTTCTGGACTTCGACCTCGTCGAAGCACAATTGCTTGGCGCCCTTGCCGCATAAATCCTCGAAGGTCGTGCCCGTGCGGCCCAGCCAGCGCTGGCCCAGCTCTTGCATGTTGACGCGCCGATGAGACTCCAGCACGTAGGCTTGCAGCATGGAATCCTCGGCTATGCCGGCCAGCGCCACGCCTTCGTTCAAGAGCACGTGCGCGTCGTACTTGGCGTTGTGCAGCAGCTTGGCCGCCGAGGCATCCTCGAGCCACGGCCGCAAGCGGGCAAGCACCTGGTCCTTGGGCAGCTGCTGCACATTGTCCGGTCCGCGATGGGCCACCGGTATATAGCAGGCCACCCCCGGACCGACGGACAGCGACATGCCCACCAGCCGGGCGGCCATGGGGTCTATCGACGTGGTCTCGGTGTCCAGCGCAACCAGTTCGGCATCGCGCAACATGGCCAACCAACGGTCGAGGGCTTCCCAATCGAGTATGGTTTCATACTGCAGATCCAGCACGGGGGCAGGCGTTTCGACCGCCTGGCGGCTATCCTGCGCGGGAATGCGGTGGGGCTCTCCGCTGAGTTCCCGCAGCCAGCTGCGAAAGCCGTATTCGTCGTACAGCGCAATGAGCGTCTCGCGATCGAGCGGCCGCGGCGCCAGGTCGGCCAGGCCCAGGTCCAGGTCGGGAATATCGCAATCGGTCTTGACCGTCAGCAACTGCCGGGTCAATTCGAAATTGGGAATGGCGCCGCGCAGGTTCTCGCCCGCCACGCCCTTGATGCTGGCCGCGTTCTGCACCAGAGCATCCACCGAGCCGTATTCGTTCAGCCATTTGGCGGCGGTCTTGGGGCCCACCTTGGGCACGCCCGGCACATTGTCCACCGCGTCGCCCGTCAGCATCAGAAAGTCTACAATCCGTTCTGGACCGACGCCGAATTTTTTCATCACGCCGTCCACGTCCTGCCGTTCGCCGCTCATGGTGTTGACCAGCTCAACGCGTTCGTTCACCAGTTGGGCCAGGTCCTTGTCGCCGGTGGACACCACCGTATGCACGTCTTCGCGCGTTGCGCGGCAGGCCAGCGTGCCGATGATGTCGTCGGCCTCGACGCCTGGCACCGCCAGCACGGGCCACCCCAGCGCCCTCACCGCCCGATGGATGGGCTCGATCTGTGCTGATAGCTCTTCAGGCATGGACGGCCGGTTGCCTTTGTACAAAGGATAGATGTCGTCACGGAACGTCTTGCCTCGGGCATCGAACACGCAGGCCGCATAGTCCGCCTTGTAATCCTGAAGCAGTCTCCTTAACATGGAGATGACACCATAGAGGGCGCCGGTCGGCTCTCCCTTGGCGTTTCGAAGGTCGGGCATGGCGTGATAGGCGCGGTACAGATAGCTCGACCCATCAACAAGTAACAAGGTTTTTTTCATGTCAAACAATAAAATAGTCCGTATGCCGGCAGCGCAGCAGATTCCCGGGATTATGTCAGAGATGCAGGTCGCTGCCGAGACTTTGCAGGAAATAGGCTGGGGCGTAAGCGTCTTCGGAAGCGCCCGCATCCAACCCGACACCCCCTACTACGCGCTGAGCGAAGCCATCGGCAGCCGCCTGGCCAAGGCCGGCCTGACCGTCATCGCCGGCGGCGGCCCGGGCATCATGGAAGCCGCCAACAAAGGCGCTTTCGAGGCGGGCGGCAACAGCGTGGGGCTGAACATCAAATTGCCGCGCGAAGCCGCCAATAACCGCTATCAAACCCATAGCCTCACATTCGATTACTTTTACTCACGAAAAGCCACTTTTTTCATGCACAGCGCCGCCTACATCGCCTTGCCGGGCGGTTTCGGAACGCTGGACGAACTCTTCGAGGTCCTGACCCTGGTCCAGACGCGCAAAGTGCCTCCGGCGCCCATCGTGCTGATCGGCACCGAATTCTGGTCCGGCCTGATAAGCTGGATACGCAGCCACTTGCTTGCCAACAAGCTGATAGGCCCGCGCGACCTGGACCTGCTGACGCTTACCGACGACCTGGATCTGGTCATGGCGGAAATCGAAAGGTTCCGCCTGTTCCATGCCGAAGAGCGCGACACGGCGCCCGCCCTTCCCGAATAGGCCGGATGCACATGCCCGGCTTGCAGGCATACAATGAAACGCCATTCCCCCTAAACTTTCTAGCCTTGGAAGAACGACATGACCGCGCAGCAGCTTCCTTTGAACCTGAACGATCCCACCCTGTACAAAACCCGCTCCTACATCAACGGGGCGTGGGTGCAAGCCAACGATGGCGGGACGTTCGCGGTGGACAATCCGGCCAATGGCCGCGTCATCGCGCAGGTCAGCAACCTGGGCGCGGACGAGGCGCAAGCCGCCATCGATGCCGCCGACCAGGCCTACAAGGCCTGGCGCGCACGCACCGGCAAGGACAGGGCCGGCATCCTGCGCAAGTGGTTCGACCTGATCATTGCCAACACCGAAGACCTGGCCCAGTTGATGACGCTGGAACAGGGCAAGCCCATTGCCGAATCGCGCGGCGAGATCGCCTACGGCGCCTCCTTCGTCGAATGGTTCGCCGAGCAGGCCAAGCGCGTCAGCGGCGACATCATGGCTTCGCCCAACCCCGCCAACCGCATGCTGGTCATGCGCGAACCCATAGGGGTGTGCGCCGCCATAACGCCCTGGAACTTCCCCAGCGCCATGATCACCCGCAAGGTAGCGCCGGCACTGGCCGCCGGCTGCACGGTGGTGCTCAAGCCCGCTGAACAGACACCGCTGTCGGCCCTGGCGCTGGCCGAACTGGCCGAGCGGGCCGGCATTCCGGCGGGCGTGCTGAATATCGTCACGGCCGACAGCGACCGTTCCATCGCCATCGGCAAAGCGCTGTGCGCCAGCCCCATCGTCAAGAAGGTGACCTTTACGGGCTCGACCGCGGTCGGCCGCATACTGATGCAGCAGAGCGCGCCCACCATCAAGAAGCTGTCGCTGGAGTTGGGCGGGCATGCGCCCTTCATCGTGTTCGACGACGCCGACCTGGACGCCGCCGTCGATGGCGCCATGATGGCCAAATACCGCAATGCCGGCCAGACCTGCGTCTGCACCAATCGCATTTATGTGCATGAAACCGTATACGGCAGCTTCATCGAGAAGTTCGCCGCCAAGGTGTCCGCGCTGACGGTGGGCGACGGCTTCGGCGACAAGGTCGCGCAAGGCCCGCTTATCGACGATGCCGCCATCGCCAAGGTCAAGGAGCACGTGAAGGACGCCCTCGACAAGGGCGCCCAGGTCAAGGCGGGCGGACAGGCCCATGCCCTGGGCGGACGCTTCTTCCAGCCCACGGTACTCTCCGACATCAGCGAAGACATGCTGTGCATGAAGGAAGAAACCTTCGGGCCGCTCGCCCCCGTCGTCAAGTTTTCCGACGAAAGCCACGTCATCGAACTGGCCAACAACACCGAGTACGGCCTGGCCTCTTACTTCTACAGCCGCGACGTGGGGCGCATCTTCCGTGTCGCCGAAGCGCTGGAATACGGGATGGTGGGGGTCAACACCGGCCTGATCTCGAACGAGGTCGCGCCTTTCGGCGGGGTCAAGCAATCGGGCCTGGGCCGCGAAGGTTCGGTCTACGGCATGGACGACTTCATGGAAATGAAGTATGTGTGCCTCGGCGGCATGTAATTCCATTTCCCTGACAAACGTTTGCTTTGCCGGCTTGGCTCGTCTTGGGGAAGTATATTCTCGCGGCTCACGTGTAGGGTACCCTGTAGGGTATTTTCTGACGCGTGCCGGGTGGCGGGAGCCGGCCTTGCTCCTCGTGGCCGGTTCGGCGCCCTGCGCGCCGAACACCGCTGCGCCTGGCTCCTCCGCCCCTTCGGGCTGCGTTCGCCGACGGCTCGCTCGGCCCCGAAAGTCGTCGCGTCCGGCCCCCGCCACCCGACCCGCTGCGGTGTTTTACCTCTGCGGCGCCGCTGGGGCGGTTTGGGTGCTTGGCCTTTTTGTGTGGCGCCCTGTGCTGCTGGAATGGGTCTTGCGCCGTCCCGGCCTCGCGCGCCTGCCGCGCGGGCCGGGACATTCGGACTTGACGGATCCATCGTCAACGATGCCTATGACCTCGACGGGGTCATCGCCTCGACGGTGTCAGCACCCCAACGGTATCACCACCCCAATGAAGTCCGTCGCTTAACGATGTCCGTTGCCAGCCATGCTGCCAAGGCGAAGCCGGTGGGCAGGGGATGGGCGACGTTGAGCAAGCCGCCGCAGTTGCTTTGCGGCGGGGGCGTAAGAGGGCGCGCATGTCTGAGCACAAAATCGGTCCGGGGGACCGATTTTTGCGAGTTCGCGCCCGACCCCGGCGCAAAGCGGCTGCAAGGGAACCCCGAAGGGG
>Ga0182739_1000333_pt1 | contig 69598 bp, 67 predicted proteins | sample eDN5th30CBELigBY_FD_128873 | JGI IMG/M metagenome (GOLD analysis project Ga0182739, IMG submission 128873) | Enriched backyard soil microbial communities from Emeryville, California, USA - eDNA 5th pass 30_C BE-Lig BY (version 2) (version 2) | ecosystem: Environmental > Terrestrial > Soil >... | reverse complement strand
TCAGGCTCCGGTTCAAAGCATTCCTTATGAGGCTTTTTAAAGCCAGATACCTTAATGATGATCAAGGAGGTATCTGGCTTTAAAGGCCTCCCACTCCGTTAACGGAATGCTTTGAGCCTCCGCAGGAGTGGTTGGAAGTAGCCTAGAGGTATCTGGCTTTAAAGGCCTCCCACTCTGTTAACGGAATGCTTTGAGCCTCCGCTGGAGTGGGGGAGAGTAGCTAGGTTAGTTTTTTTGTAAAGCCATATTATAATATGGCTTTACAAAAAAACTCAATATGGTTGTACATTTTACGTTCAACCTCAATCGTTTCTATGTTATCGAATTTCAGTAAAATATATTCGGTAATCATCGTAAAGATGGGGTATTGATATTCAATCGCTAATGTTCTTGGGTCCATAGGTGGAATTTGTTGTTTAGCCTGCATAATTATAAACGCTTCTTCTAGAAAATCAATGGTAGTATGAATGATATCTTTTAAGTAGATTTCTCGTGCTAAAGAATCACGGAATTGCTCAATATATATTATTCTCCAAATCTTCCGCATGATCGGATTGTCAATATGATTCATAAATTGAGACAATCCTTTTTCTAGAAATTCTTTTGTACTCAAATTAGAAAGAATACTTTTTAAGCTGTTTACAGGCGGACATATTTTCGCGACCTCTTTGCGAAAGTTAATAAAAATCGTCTCCAGAATTTCATTTTTATTCTTAAAATGTTTATAGACAGAGCTTTCCTTGATTTTCACTTCTTTAATAATGTCTCGTATGGAGACGCCACTGTATCCCTTCTGGGAAAATAAATCTATAGCTGTTTCCAGTATTTTGATTTTAGTAGCATTGTTAATCATGTTGAGGTTAATATCGAAATAATTATCTTCTGTAACGTTAGTCAAATGATTGAGCTCCTTGTAAAAATGGAATAAGTCTCTGTTCATTTACTCTTGCATCATCAATATGAAAGACATGTGAAGATTGATCAGACCAATGTAATGCTTTTCCTTTTGGGGCATCAAGCTTCATGAAATAATCGGATATAAGTTCGGGAAACACATGCGTTTCCTTATTCCCGTGAATAAACATAACAGGTATTTGTAATTTTGGAACCTCTGTAAAAAAATTAAACGTATTAATGTCATGCAACAATTCATCAGAATACGCAAGCTTAAAGCCACGAACAAGTGAATTGTAAATATCTATTAGAGAGTAGTCAGGAGATTTCAGCATGAGCTTAAGGCATGAAATAAATGTTGGAGATGTTTTATCTCCTGCATCATAAAACATTGTATTATTGTTCAACTGCCATTTTCTAATCACCGACCACTGTTTAAAGTCTTTGGTGTAAGGGGGTTCGCCTACGGCAGTTAGTTCTCTAAAAGCTTTTTTATTGTTTGTTTTCGTCGCCTGTTCCAGTAGCCATTTATAACTTAGTTTATCATTTTCAACCCAGCTTATAATTTGTGAAAAACCGGTATAGGAATAATATTTCTCTGGAAATCGATAGGCTAGGTTAAGAGCAATGACGCTTCCCCAAGAATGAGCAAGCAAATGTATTTTTTGCTGTTTAAAACGCTCAATTAAATAGTCCGTTATCTCTGTCGCATCGCTTATGTATTGCTTTAAGTTCATCGTTTCTTTCGGAATATTTGAAGAGTATGACTTTCCTGTGCCTCGTTGATCCCAAAAAACAACCGTAAAATGTTTAATTAACTCTTTGGTAGTCATTACTAATGCGTAATCACTCCCTCGACTTGATACACCGGGGACGGGCATACTTGGGCCACCATGAATAAAGAGGAGGATAGGGCTGCCTGGTTTTTCAGTTTGTATTAAGATGCTCTGTTGGACGCCACCAATCATAAGCTTTTCAATGGAGTTGATTCCTTGATCTGAAATCTTAAAATCTGCATGCTTAAATAATCTCATTAAAAAATCTCCTCATAAGTGTTGTGGATTATGATTTGAAAATCATAGCTAACGAACGTTAGCTAACTTTATTCTAAGCTAACAGATGTTAGCTGTCAATTGAGTATGTAAGGATTGAATAAAAAATGTACCGGATAAGATGACACTTGTGAAAGGTCATCTTATCCGGTACATTTATAAATATTCTCTTAACCTCTATCCTTATAGCTATCGGTTTATAAGGACTTTCTCCGCCATAGTAACACGATAGCACAGCCAAACACTAGCAAGCCGATGCTTATTAAAGTTGCCATAAAATGCTTCTGTTGATCCTCTTCAGTTACGGTAATGTTGGCATTATTGTTCATATTGCCCATTGGGAATCCACCGCCACCATTCGGACCACCCCAGCCTTCTCCACCTTGTGGAAATTGACCATCACCGAAGTTAGGGAACTCCATACCGTCCGGCATCTGCGGCATTTCACCATCACCGAAGTTAGGGAACTCCATACCGTCCGGCATTTGCGGCGTTTCACCATCACCGAAGTTAGGGAACTCCATACCGTCCGGCATTTGCGGCGTTTCACCATCCTCAAAGCTAGGGAACTCCATACCGTCCGGCATCTGCGTTGTTTCACCATCACCGAAGTTAGGGAACTCCATGCCATCCGGCATTTGTGGCCTCTCGCCACCCTCGAAGTTAGGAGGCTGCATGCCCTCTGGCATTTGACCTTGTTGTCCATTTGGCATTTGTCCGTTGTCTAAGCCACCTTGTGGAGCTTGAGCTTGCCCTCCGTCGACTGCTTGTCTATTACCTCGAGAAGGCATTTGAGCTTGAACGACTGCTATGCTCTGTTCGTTGCTAGCACTACTTAGTTGAGCTAGATCTACATTTGCAGCTTGTGCCGAGCCAGTCGTGCGCCCAGCTTGGAAGCCTGTTGAAGTTACCCCAGTGCTTCCTTGCTGTTGCTCAGCGTCTGGCATTTGCCCAGCGTCTGGCATTTGTCCGGCGTCTGGCATTTGACCATCATCCGGTAATTGCCCACGATTAGGCATCTGCTCGTCGTTTGGTATTTGTGCATCATTAGGCATTTGCTCAATCTCTGCATTCTGTCCATCGTTTGTACGAGGCATCTGCATTCCACCGTTGCCGCGATTGCCACGACCACCTCCGCCGAACATGCCGCCACCCATACCGCCAGCACCTGGACCAGATTTTACTGAGCCAGAGCCGTCACCAGCAGTAGCGATTTCACCACTAAGCTGCTTTTGAATGGATTCCGTTTGTGTATTAGCAAATTCTATTAAGGACTGTATTCCTTGCTGGAATTGATCAAAGGTCACGAATGAAGTTGGATCATTCTGTACATCATCGCTAATTAACGCTTGTAGCTCCAATACACGACTTTCAAATTTACCGTCAACAAAGTAATCATTAATCATATCCTCAATGATCCCATGATACCTCTCTCTGTAAGTATCATCTGCAATTAGCTTAGCGATCAGCGGACGACTTGCTAATGAGACTCCTGTTGGTTCATCAATTAGTATGCCTTCACCGCCAAAGCCGCCAAATGCCATGTTCAAATCCCACGGGATGATCGTAAATATACCGTTTTGCTCATACAGATAGTAGTTATGTTTAAAGTTTCCTGCATAGCTGTCCATATTCGCAGTAACCGTATTGAAGGCGATAAAGCGCAGCGCAGAATCAACATCTAGCACCTCACTATAGCTTGTCGATGCTCCGTTATTCAACGTATCCGTCATAGACAGCAGTGCCTGTTCGTTTGCTTTACCGCTCTTAACATCTAAGCCTGTATAGTCTGAGAAGGAATCTAGCGCTGTTAGCTCAGCGCCGTTACCGCCATTAGACTTATATAGCGTACCGCTTGCTGAACCAAATTCACGCTCAACAAAAGCAGTACTCATTTGCTCAACAGCAGTATATAGCCCCCACAGCTCATCATTAATATACACTCTGACAAAGGAATACTTTGGTGTTGGGATGCCCATACCTTCCGCAATTTCGTATGCGAGAAACTCACGAACATAGCTTGCATCACTGTATCCATTGTTTAAGTTGATTTTTGTAATTCCACCGATGCTTTGTGTAACATATTCATCAAAGCTCAGCTTAAAGCTGTAACGCTCAGAATCACTCATACCTGCAACAGAACGAAGACTAGAGTTACCTTTCGTGCGAATACCAATATTTTGGAGCAAATGCCCATTATAATTGACACTTGCTTCGTAATATTGCTCAGCCGTCGGATTATCTAGTATTGCTTGAAAGTCGGCTTGCTCCATGTTAATTTTAACATCGACAATTTGCTCCTTCGGAAAGATGCTCTCGTCTAGCTTTTTCTCTGAAATATTAGCGATTGTTTTCGTCGATGGCGTGGTAATCGCGCTAGAACAACCAGACAATATCAATATGAGCAGGAGTAAATATAAAGCAAAATACTTATCATACCGCTTCATAAGAGCTCCTCCATTCTTAGGATACATAGTCACCGTTATAGCTAATCAATACAGCACTTTGTACTCCTGCAATCGTGGAAATACCGTTGATAAATGCACCTGTTTTTTCTTTCAAACGAACCTCATACGTAATCTCGAGATTGCCTGCTGTTACTGTTTTTTGCTTCACATTGAATTTCTTAACGCCTTTCGTTACATATTGCTCAACTTGCTGATCCGCTTGGTCATTGCTGCAGTTTACAACTAATAGGTATGGCGCTTCTGGCGAGCTGCCTTTAATAAAGAAGAATAGAATAAGACCTACGATAAGTGAACCGATGATTGCTAGTGTATAGAAGCCTGCACCTGTTACAATCCCTGCAACCGCAGCCCAGAACAGGAAGATTAGATCTGTTGGGTCTTTAATTGGCGTTCTAAAACGAACGATTGACAGTGCACCGACCATACCGAGTGATAATACGAGATTAGAATTGATCGCGATAATAACGATTGCCGTAATCATCGTCATCCCAATTAACGCAACATTAAAGCTTTTTGAGTACAACACCCCGCTAAAGATACGACGGTATAAAAAGTAAATAAATAGACCGATGAGAAAAGCGACACACAATGTAACTAAAATTTGACTGATGGCAATATCTGTACCGAAGCTGTCCAGCACAGAGTTTTTAATAATATCGGTAAAGCTTGTTGATTCTGTTCCTTGTGCTGTGTTAACAGCTGCATTTGTTGTTTCCATTAATAATCCTCCCAATTATTGTTTTTATTATATTTGCGACAAATGACATATTTGGATGCTGACGTGCGATGGATGCCCTCTAATTGCAACGCTTGCTGAATTGGAGCGGGCAAATATTGATCGTACTTAATCTCCATAATAATTTTGTCATCGTCTAGTGCCGCAATTGGCTTCAAATTTGGATCAAAAATATTAAGCTGATTTAAGCCTGTTCGTAAATGCTTATCAAATGTAATACGCACATTGCCATGGCGGCAAACATAGGGCTCTCGTACGTAATCAACAATAACGACGGGGCGCAGCAGTCTATGCTTCATTTGCTCATATACCTCTAGCAGAAGCGGGCGATTACCTTCTTTAAGCACTTCAATATTTCCACTCATTAATTGCTCGTACATTTCTCTTGTGATGGGTTCCTTGAGCTTGGCAATATAATCGCGGAATTTAATCTTCTTCTCAAAATGGATCACATGATCAGATTTGTTGTAAATGCGAATGCGATACTTTGCACGTTCACTAATTCCGCCCAGCTTTTCATGTAAAGCTGTATTGGCGGCGTCATCAAAGTAAAGGCTGCGAATATGATATTCGCCAGTTTCGCCTGCATGCTGATCGAATGTCAGAATGCCTTTTAGCTTTTGCGTGATGACAAAGCGTTGATGAGGGCTAATATAGTATTTGAATTCGTTGCGGTATTGCAGTGATTGGTTCATTGTACACCTCATTTCCTGTTACAAGTTGTTTAGCTTTCATAAACTCATTCTAGAAGACAATGCTTATAGTAATCTGAACTGTAACTGAAAATAAGCTGAATGCTTGTCAAGCTGAAGTTATGTTAAACTTTTGTAAAATGTAGTTTAGTAAGGAGTGAGCAGCGATGCGAAAACAAATAGTAGGTATACTTACGCTAATCATAATATTGTTGGTCGTTTTAGTATCCATTGAATGGTTAAAGGTGAAGGAGGAGCGCACCATTTACGGGATGAAGCTTTCGTTCAGTGATGATCAACAGCGCAGCTTTACATGGCTGTCGGGACAATCCTATCCGGACAGCTTATTGCAAATTAAACCTACACAGGAGAGCTGGGACAATGGAAATGTGATGGAGCAGGCGGCTTGGCAAAGCGTAGTAATCAACGACGATGAAGATCGAATTTATACATATCGAGCGGAGATCGATGGGCTCGAGTGGGGGCAAAGCTACAGCTATCGAGTCGTCGTTAATGGTGAGATCATTTCAGATGAATATCGATTTTCTGTAGCAGAACAACAGTCTGCATCATTTCAGTTTATTCATGTTACAGATACCCAAGGGACGACGGAGGGGGATTTTAAGCAGTGGGGAGATACACTGAAGCAATCGCTGAAGCAAGCACCTAGTGCACAGTTTATTCTCCATGGTGGCGATATAACCGATGATCCGAGTAATGTGCAGCAATGGAAATGGTTCTATAATCAAGCTCCGATGTTGTCTAGCCTTCCGTTTTTAGCAACGACAGGCAATCATGAGCTATTGAATGATGATGCACAGTTTTTTCAGGCACAGATAACGTTTCCAGCTAACGGTGCGAGCGGTTTAACAAACTATACGTCGTATTATAGTAGTTATCAGAACGCATTATTTATTTTCTTAAATACGGAGGATGACATTAAAAAGCAGACTAAGTGGCTGGAGCAGGTTTTACAATACCAAGCAGATCAATATGATTGGATCATTGTCTCTATGCATCGTGGATTGTATGGTGCTAGTCAGTTTAAGGATGCAGAGGATTGGGAGCAGCTATTTGATCAATACGGAGTAGATCTCGTGCTGCAAGGTCATAATCATTCCTATTCGCGAAGCTTTCCTCTGCGTGATGGGAAAGTGGTCGATAGCGGTGAGCAAGGAACAGTTTATGTAACGCTAAACGCTGCTGGCAGTAAGCTTAATGATGAGAAGAAGGAAAAGAATTATCAAGCTGTCGCATTTCAAAACGGGAAGTCTATGTTTGGTGTTGTTGAGCTGCAGAGCAGTAAGCTTATATATTCAGCCTACGATGCTGATGGACAGCTGCTAGATCAATTTACATTGGAAAAATAATGAAAGTGGTGCGTTCAGGTGAAGTTGCTCAAACCTTCATCTGAACGCACCACTTTTTTATGAATGATAGATCGGGAAGCTCATTGTAAATACGGTTCCATTTCCAAGCGAGCTGCTAACCGATATTTGCCCTTGATGCTGCTCAACGATCATTTTCGTAATTGCAAGTCCAAGACCAGCACCGCCTCCTGCGCGCGTACGTGCTTTATCGATGCGGAAGAAACGCTGGAATAGTTTATGCTGGTGCTCCTCGGCAATTCCGCTGCCGTTGTCCCCAACAGATAGCTGCAATCGATCGCCAGCTTGCTGCAGGGTGATTGTGATCATTCCTTTTTTAGCATCCGTATGCTGAATCGCATTACTAACTAAATTTAACACAACCTGCTGCATTCGATGCGCGTCACCAAGTATTTGCAGCTTACTGCTGTCACTGACATTATCATGAAATGAGATTTTACGCTCACCAGCCATTAGCTCTAGCTGAAGCAGCATGGCTTTAATCAATGGCACAAGCGCTAATGGCTTAAGCTCACTACTTTCAAATGCATGATTATCTAGCTTGGCTAGCTGCAGTAAGCTTTCAACCAATGATTTCATTCGCGTAGACTCTTGCTCCATCGCTTTTAGTGACATTTCAAGCTGCTTTGGATGATTCATCGCACCACGCTGCAGCACTTCGAGAAAACCATGGATGGAAGTGATCGGAGTGCGCAGCTCATGTGAAGCATCGGCAATAAATTGTCGCATACGCTCATTGCTGCTACGCTCAGATTCGAAAGCTATGTCTAACCTAATCAGCATATTGTTGTAAGCCTCTGTAAGCTGGTTAAGCTCTTGCAGCTGCATTGGCGGCAACTGCTCTGTTAAATTTTCAACATTGGTTCTTTCTACAGCATCAATCATATTGTGCAGCGGCTTTAATGCTTTACGTAAGCTAAGCAGCATTAAAATAAAGCCGGCAATTAAGGCGAATAGCGCTATGACGCTATAGATCGCAAGCTGAATATTTAGCTGGCGTTGCAATGATTGCAGCTCAATACTGACCTGTAGCAAGTGATCTGAAGCCTTGCGACCGCTTGTTTCACGAAACAGAACCATATACGTATCACCATTGCGATCATCATATAAGTAGTAGTTTGGCTGCTCATTGTGTCGATACTGCTGGAATAGAGCTTCATATTGCTGCGCGCTGATGACTGGAAGCTCTTCTTCACTATGCTGGGATAGCACGACAGGCTCACCATTTCGACTTACAAGATTAACGATCATGCCAGGCTGAAAAATGATAGGGCGATTTGGATTTTTCCCATCTGGCGGAGTACGCTGCTCAAGCTCGTTGAGGCTCTCGTTCAAATTTGAAAGAAAAAAAGGCTCTGGTGGCCAAGCACGGATTTGTGCCTGCAACGCTTCTGCTTTGTTGTTATATAGGAAATCTTTCATAAATGTGTACTGCAAAACGCCTACAAGCAAAAATAAAAAGGCAATGATAAACAACGTAATCGAGGTTAGCTGTCCACGTAATGTCGTTTGCATCCGCCTCATCATAAATCCATCCTGTAGCCAGCACCGCGTAATGTTCGAATGATTCGATGCTCGCGATCTCCTAATTTTTCACGCAAGGAGCGTACATACACCTCGACGATATTTTGCTCTCCACCGAAGTCGTATCCCCATACTTTATCAAGAATAATAGCTTTGCTTAACACCGTGCCGTGATTCATCAGCAATAGCTTCAATAGCTCATATTCTGTAGGGGAAAGCTCTAGCACCTCATCATGCTGCATAATTTCTTTGCGACGATCATCAACCGTAAATTCACCATAGCGAACAGCACTAAGCAGCATCGGAAATTGATTGCGAATGCGCGCGTGAATACGAGCAAGTAGCTCTGAGAAGCTAAATGGCTTGACTAAATAGTCATCTGCGCCAAGTCGTAGTCCATGTACCCGATCGGACACATCATCTTTGGCAGTGAGCATAATAATCGCCATGTCATTGCCGCTAGCTCTCAGCTGCTGGCAGGTTTCAAAGCCATCAAGCCCGGGCATCATCACATCAAGTATAACGATGTGGGGTTTAAATTGTTCAGCAATTGTAATGGCTTCAATGCCATTTGTGGTCGTTTTAACAGTTGCTCCTTCATTGCCTAAGCCAAGCTCTAAAAATTGCAGGATGCTTTCTTCATCATCGACTAACAGTATGTTTACTTTATCTAATTGACTCATTGGAATAATCCTTTCTAGTATTACAGGTTGTATTATCTTTTTTATTACTTACAGAGGGATGCTTTAGTAAAAAAAGGATAGTATAATATCAATATTAATATAACACAGGAGTACTTACATGAAATTAAGCTTAAAACAACGAGTAAATGGTTTGATTATCTTTGCAGTCATCGGTATGTTTATTAGTTTTCCATTTCAAGATTATTTTATTGGCGGACTTTTATTTGCCGCTTGTACAGCTGCGACAATTGGCGGCTTAGCAGATTCCTTTGCAGTGAGTGCGTTGTTCGGGCAACCGCTTCGTATTCCTTGGCCGCGTTGGATGGGTACGAACATTATTACACGTAATCGTCAGCGACTAATTAATGAGCTCGTCGATATGGTAGAGCATGAATTACTCTCTACGGAAATGATAAAGAAACAGCTAAAGCAATATAATGCTACTCAAACTTTAGCAAATTATATTAGCAGTCCAGCTGGACAGCAATCGATAAAGCAGCTTAGCACACGATTGATTGTTGATCTCATCAAGCTAGGCAATCCAGCAGTAGTAAGCCTAGCACTTAAACGGTTGTTTATCGGCGGGCTAAACAACACTCAGCCAGTTAAATTTGTCGGAAGATTGCTGCGCTGGCTCATCGACGCTGGTCATGATGCGACGATCGTCAAAGCGGTCTGCAAGCAATTAGGGCAGTTTATTGAGCAGCCGGCAGTTAAACAATTTGTACATGAGTTTATTGCTACAGCGATACGTTCTTATGAGCATAACAAGAAAGGCAGACAATTCGTTAACAACCTAGCAGGACTTAATGCGGAGGAACTAACGACAAAGCTCTTTACTATTGCAAGTAATATTCTTTCTGAGCTAGAGCAAGGAAAGCATGAGTGGAACAATAAGCTGCGCGTAATGCTTGAGGAGCTGCTTACTAGCTGGGAGCAGTCAGAGGAACAAGCCGAGCTGTGGAATGGTCGTATTCGTAAGGCTGCGCAGTTTTTAATTCAACAGCTGATTAGCGGTGACAAATTAGAAAAGTGGAAGGCAGAGCTTCTTAAGCAATTGCAGTCAGTAGAGGAATCGGGAAAAGTCAGCGGTCTTCTGCAATGGCTGGAGGAAAAAATAGATGAGCTTCTGCATAAGCTCGTTCATGGAACGGGTTTGCTTAATGGGTTAAATGACTATATCGTCAATTCACTAATCACCTTTATTGAACGAAACCATAGTTATATCGGTACGCTAGTTCGCAATAAGCTGGAGCAATTTGACGCAGATCAGCTTATCGAATTAGTTCAAGAGAAGGCAGGAAAAGATTTGCAATATATTCGTTTAAACGGAACGCTGGTTGGCTCCTTAATAGGAATGCTGCTATATGTGCTACAGGAGTTAATTGGAGGACTGATGTTATGAGTATGAGAAAAAAAGCGAATGCTAGCCTGCTATTGCTTGCATGTTTGTTCATTGTGTCGTTAATTCTGTATTGGTCGCTGGATCAGCCTTGGTGGGCCAAAGCGCTGCTATTTATTGCTGAAGCGGGGATGGTCGGTGCGCTTGCAGATTGGTTTGCTGTTACAGCGTTGTTCAGGCATCCGCTTGGTATGAAGTGGATTCCACATACGGCAATCGTACCGAAAAATCGCGATAAGCTAGTGGATGGTGTTGTTAAGCTCGTAGAGGAGCAATTGTTAAACAAGGAAATGATTGCCGAGCAGCTGCAAAAGCTTAACTTCACTTCCATGCTTATTGCTTATTTCGATAAAAAATGGAATATGAAATTTTCAGAGCAGCTTTTACGCGGCATGCTTCCGTTATTCATGAAAAATGTTGAAGCATCAGCTGCTGCAAGTAGCTTAGAGCGCAGTATAAAACAGGCTGCACATAAGCGACAGTTAGCTCCATACTTGAGCAAAGGGCTAGATTTTTTGCTGAAAAAGGGCTATGATCAGCAATTGCTTGATTATGTTGTCAACGCTGCTCAACAGCGTGTGCTGCATAGTGATGTGAAGCCTGCCATTAAACGTCTGTTAGAATCTGAAAAGGATAAAATGCTTGATAAAAGCGGTGGTGGTTGGCTTACAAAGGCTTTGTTTTCGTTCGCGCAAGCTGCTGACGCAGTGAATTTCGATGACGCAGCCGATGTAATCTATCGTGACCTATTGCTCTTGCTAGCTCAGTTAAAGGATCACGATCATGAGCTAAGAGTTCTACTGCAGCGTCAGTTATATAACCTTGTCGAATTGCTTGAAAAGGAAGAGACGACTGTGGCGCTAGAGCAATGGAAGGAGCAGCTACTAGAGCAATTGTCTCTGATGCCTTTCATTCAAGAGCTGTTTGCTACATTACTTGAGCAGTTACAGCCGCAGGGTGATGAAGCTCAAAGTGAAAGCTCATTATTACAAAAATGGTTAGCGCGCTTTATCCACCAATATTGGCAATGGTTTAAGAGGGATGAAAGCTCGCAAAACCTTGTTGAGGAAAAGCTAAAAAGTTTCCTGTCTCATTTGATCGAACAGGAGCATGCTGTAATCGGTAAAGTTGTGCGCAGCACATTAGAAACCTTCTCAGAAGAGAGACTGGTGGAGTTTATTGAGAGTAAAGTTGATATTGATTTACAGCGAATTCGCGTCAATGGGGCATTAATTGGAGCGGTTGTTGGTGCAGTGCTATACGGCATATTATACGGACTGTATAAGCCATTAATTGAGACATTGCTCTAGCTTGCTGTTACAAAATGTTAGGTTGTACCAATTAACAGGAATGTTAAGGCAAGTTTATTCATATGATTGTCCTAAAGCTATTTTTCGGGAGTGATCTAATGAATAAGCTAATTAGCCGTTATTATCAACTCAAACAGAAAAATAAACAGATTGAACAAGAGCTTGCTGAACTTAAAGAGCAAATTGTTGAGCATATGAATAATGAGAAGACAACAGAGCAAGCGTATGGAAGCTACAAGGTGAGGCTAATTGTGTCTGAACGTAAAGAATATCATGAAAATTTACTTTACAATGCCCTGCCTGACCCGCAGCTATGGCGAATGCTATCCAAGCCAGATCAAGGGAAAATAAGTGGTCTCTTGAAGGTTGGGGCGTTGAAGGAAGAGCATCTGAAAGACACGTTTACCGTAAAGCAACAAGTAGCGCTCATTGTGGATAAAAAATAATCCAGTTTCATCGAAAAGGATGCCTAACTTCAGGTTAAGCATCCTTTTTCTATGTTTTCAACAAAATATTGCCATTATAGAACATGTGTTCTATAATGATATGGAACGCAAGAGTGATTACGACCCTAATAAGGTTGCCAATGTTGCCCTTATTATTGTAGGTGGAGTTTCATTCTTTGTATCACTCGCTATAATAACGGGTGGTTAAATAATTCAATTCTAATGGAGGAATGGTAATGGCTGAAATCGTAAAGGTATATCGTCAATCTATCCCTGCAGTGAAATTTATCGGTAAAAAGTACGGGGATGAGGATCGTGTGGATGGCAGCTTTGCAGCTTGCTGGCAACAATGGATGGGGCAGAATTGGCCAGATATTATTAATGAAGCTGCTGGTGGAGCTGAGATGACTCGTGCGCTTTATGAGGATGGAGATGCTTGTCTTGGTTTTATGCGTTATAAGCAAGGGGAACCATTCCAATATTGGATTGGTAAATTTGCTCCAATTGATACAATACCACCTGAAGGCTTAGAAGGGCTAGAGGTCCCCCCATCAGAGATCGGCGCCTGCTGGGTGAAGGGTAAGGAGCCGGATGTTTATGGAGTTGAAATGCAATGTGCTGATAAACTTCAAGAGCAGGGCATGCAAATAATGCAAGATGAACAGGGTGCGTTTTGGTTTTTTGAACGCTACAGCAGCCCGAGATTTTTCGAGCCTGATGAAAATGGCGATATTATCGTGGACATTTGTCATTATGTTCGTCCTGAAGGAAGGAAATAAACAAAAATAAGTAAATAGCTTCTATCCCTAGGCTAATCTAATGTACAAGCTTTCATAATCTGCATATTGTGTAGTATGGAAGCACTTTAGATTAGTGAGGAGGATGGATATGCTAATAGAGGATAGTCTTTATGCAATGATTGAACAGTATGTTGAACCCGAAATGCTTATATTAATACCAGTGCTAATGTTTTTAGGCTGGATGATGAAATCAACTCCTAATCTTCCTGATTGGCTAATCCCATATCTTAATACGGTTGTTGCGATTGCTGGAGGGATTATTTTAGCTGATACAGCCTTTGATGGCTTTATCCAAGGGATACTGATTTCAGCAATGTCTACATTTACTCATAACTTATATAAGCAATGGAATAAACGAAATAGTGATTCTCCGCCACCTTCTAGCTAGGAAGGTGGTTTTTCTGTATTTGCCTCTTGTCTATATTTTTCTTAAACTATATAGTAATGACGATTAAAGTGAGGAATAACCTATGAATGAAATCATCAATTTGCTTATGGAACATCGTTCAATTCGTAAATTTACTGACCGTCAATTGACGGAGGAGCAACTACATACCATTATTGCTGCAGGTCAACAAGCATCAACATCAAGCAATATGCAGGCATATAGCATTATTAGAGTGACTGATCGAGAGTTAAGAGAACAATTTGCTTCGCTAAGTGGTGGGCAGATGCATGTTGTGACTGCACCAGAATTTCTTGTGTGGTGTGGGGATTTATCGCGTATTCAATTAGCGACTAATCATCCGAAGACAGGAGATGTCAATAACCTAGAGTTAACAGAGAACTTTATTATTAGTACAGTTGATGCTGCACTTGCTGCTCAAAATAGTGTCATTGCTGCGGAATCAATGGGCTTAGGGATATTGTATGTGGGCGGAATTCGCAACGATATTGTAAAGGCAAGTGAGCTGCTGCAGCTGCCGCCATACGTCTATCCGATATTTGGCATGTGCATCGGTTATCCGGCTGAGCAGCCTATTCTTCGACCACGCCTACCACTTGCCGCAGTATTACATGAAAATTGCTACAATCTCGAAGATCAGCAGGAGGCTATTGCTCAATACGATGTAACAATGACAGCGTATGTGAAGCAGCGCAGTCAGGGCAGGCAGCAATTTAATTGGACAGATGCAATGGCTAAGCGACTAGAAGGTAAACAACGGGATTTCATTTTATCATACCTACAGGGGCAGGGGTTATTAAAGAAATAGGTCAGTATTTTTATTGATAGGTAATAACTATAAAATTTATAACTTTTATATATTTCACTTATAATCATGAAATGAGCTACAATAAATCCATCAAAGGGAGATGATCTTATGAGCTCAGTTCATGTTTGGAAAACCGACCTATACGATAAGAAATTGGATTTTGTTTCTGAATACGGCAAGGATGTTATTCATGTATTAAGTCCGAAGCAAGGAGAAAAAATTTTAGATTTAGGTTGTGGCACAGGTGAATTGGCAGCTCAAATATCAGCAGCGGGTGCATTCGTAATTGGGATCGACTTATCCAATGAAATGATCGAGGCGGCAAAGAAAAAGTATAGCGACATTCAATTTTCTGTAGGTGATGCGGAGAATTTTAAGCTAGAAGAACAAGTGGATGCTGTATTTTCTAACGCTGCACTACACTGGATGAAGAGACCAGAGAAAGTCATTCGCTGTGTATGGGATGCTTTAAAACCTGGCGGTAGATTTGTTGCAGAGTTTGGTGGTCAAGGTAACGTAGAGGAGGTAGTTAAAGCCACTAGCATTGTATTAGAGCGAGACTATGGCATCGATGCTAAGCAATTAAATCCATGGTACTTCCCAAGCACTGCACAATACAGCACCTTACTAGAGCAACAAGGCTTTCGAGTAACCTATGCCGTGCACTTCGACAGACCAACTCAAATGAAGGACGGCGACAATGGATTATACATATGGCTAACCGGAATGTCAGATGACTTCTTTAAAAGCTTTACCGCTGAGCAAAAAGCAGAAGTCATCAAAAAAATTGAAGCTGAAGCACGTGAGAAGCTATACCTCGATGGCAATTGGTATGTAGACTACAAACGTCTACGAGTGGCAGCAGTAAAGCCAGCTGGTAAATGAGGGTTATACAATAGGGCCAGATTATTGAATAACTCATTTATAATGCAGTAGATTCATTTTGTCCAGCATCCAAAAAGTCTTTTGCAATAAAATCGGGTGTTGCTTGAACAGGCTTGTGGGGACAAATACAGTCAGATGAATTTTCCAGACGACTTTCTGTTTCCAGCGCCGTCTGGCTCTCGAGCTTACCGACTATTTCTGCAGATTGGATTTCTTAATTAGAGTACACCAACCTGCAATTAGGTGGACGGCTTGTTAATTGTTTTTGGTTTATCGTTTTTACCCTGTGGCGTAATATCACCGGTCAAGCCTTTTCGATTCCGCTCTTTCTGCGTTTTTTCCATCAAAGAGCTGCTATCGCCATATTGTTGCTGATCGGACATTCTTCACGGCCTCCTTTCACTCTGGATACCTCCGCCACATGGCGAATGCTCAAGTCATATTATGTTCGTTATTCGGATTAATTATGTGTATGAACAGTACAACGATACAGTGCGATATTCAACAATCGGGCGCGATTCAGTAATTTGAATTGCGCCCGATTTTTATTGGCCAGATTATGACTCTATTATTAGTTGTTGAAATGATAGATATAAGGTAAAATGTACCGAGTTATTGTTATGTGACTAATAGAGATACTTTTAAGATTAAGTGAAAGCGAGTGAAGAAAAGACAATGCGGCGAAGACATCAGTATACTGGCTTTACAAAGATCGTGTTAAGTTTAGCTTTATTGGGAGGTTGAATTACAGGAGCTACAGTTATAGCAACCAATTCGGTTTCAGCAGCAACAACGCAATATAGTGAAGCCATCGTCAAGATCGACGGGAAAGTTCAAAACTATTGCCAACCTGCAATCGTAGTAAACGGCTCAACAATGGTTCCAATGCGAGGGGTATTCGAGACGCTTGGTGCTACAATTAGTTGGGACCAGAAGACCCAAACAGTTACTGGTACAAAGGGTTCTGCGATTATCAAGATTACAGTTGGTAGCGAGACTGCATACGTAAGCGGTAAGAAAGTAACCTTAACGAGTTCAGCTATGATTCAAAATGGCTCAACATTAGTACCACTTCGTTTTGTTTCAGAGGCACTAGGTGCGAATGTTACTTGGGACCAAAAGACAAACACAGCAAGTATCACAAGCTCAGGTTCTAAGGATGAAGCAAAACCAGCAGTTTGTTCAAGTGGAATTACTTTTGAACTAAACTCATCAAATAAAGATGGCGAAGATGATGCTTACAAATTAAATAAAGTTGGTAAAGTACCAGCTGGCGCATCACTAAATAGTAGTAAAAGCCACCAACATGATTATACCTACACTAAAGCTTTTTCAGGTGGGGGGAAAATCACTGACATTGGTGTAACATCATACAATAACAGGAAAAAAATTATGATCACCGGTGTAGATAAAAGTGGTATTACATTTTTGACAACATACTCAAATGGAACCTTGATGTACGCAATGTTTATACCAAACCTAACAGCTGAAGATGAAGCTGTATTATATACAGTTGCTGAACAATTCGCAACTGCTTACGGGTTTTAAATTTTATTTTACTAAATCATGAGCTCTCGTTAACAACGAGGGTCGTTCAAGAAATCTAGATTAATAATGATCTTCCACAATCGGGTGCTTTCCTTGCAGAAGGAAAGGCCTTTTTTTATGGACTGAGTATCATTTGACAGACAATGTTCTCGGTACTATAATAGTTATAAAAAATAATTATCATTTATAACTATATACAAGAGGAGGTTAGCCGTGAATCAACATCAACAAGTATTTCATAATCTTGTATTTACTATGCGTCCATTTGAAATGCAGTTAAGTGAAATTTTACGGAATTATGGAATACAACGTTCGGAATGGTCAGTGCTTTATTCCGTTATGCATGAGCCTAATATTACAGCAGCGGAGTTAGCCAAAAGGCTAACATTTGAAAAACCCAATATGACACGCATCATTAAAGATTTAACGATTGCAGGTTATATTGAAGTGGAAACTGCATCCGGAGACAAACGAAGAAAGCTATTACGCATAACTCCTTTAGGAAAAGAAAAATATTTAGAGGCACGTGTAGCAATTGACGCTTTTGAAAAATATATTCTGGAGGATGTATCTGCGGAGGATCAAATACATTTGCTTCGTATTCTGGAGCAAATACGCACAAATTTAAATAAGAGAGCTGGCATATAAGACATGAACACAAATGAAAAGCTGTGGACGAAAGATTTCATCATGGTATCCATTACAAACTTCATCGTTCTATTAATTTTCTATTTATTAATGGTGACAACCTCATCATTTGCAGTCAATGAATATCAAGCAACAGCTAGCCAAGCAGGCTTAGCAACGGGTATTTATATTGTTGGGACATTAATGGGTCGTTTATTTACAGGGCGTTGCATCGGGACAGTTGGGGTTAAAAAAATCGTAACTCTAGGGTTAATCGCATTTACTTGTACGACTGGTCTTTATTTTGTACATGCAGGCATTACCATTTTGCTAATTAGTCGTCTAGTAAATGGGATGGCTGCTGGGATGGCTTCAACTGCAACTGGAACAATGGTTGCACAAATTGTTCCAAAGAGTCGTAAAGGAGAAGGGATTGGCTATTTCAGTATGAGTACCACACTTGGTACTGCAATAGGACCTTTCCTAGGGATTTTCTTAGCACGTTTTACTTCCTACAATATGATTTTCTTTATTTGCGTTATTTTAGCAGCATTAGCTCTACTTGTTAGCTTTACACTAAAACAATCTGACGTAAAAGCAGTGGAAAAGGTAAAAGAAGTAACACAGCATTCCTTCAGTTTCAAAAATTATATTGAACCAAATGCGATTGCGATCGCGACCATAACATTCTTTATGTCATTTGGATATGCAGCATTATTATCATTCCTTACATTCTTTGCTGAGGAGCGTCATTTAATTACAGCTGCAAGCTTCTTTTTTCTTGTTTATGCTATTGCCATTTTACTAACACGACCATTTAGTGGCCGTTTCATGGATACGAAAGGCTCGAATTTAGTCATGATTCCTTGCTTTATTTTATATGCTATTGGATTATTTTTAGTCAGTGCGACACATACTGGTGGTCTCTTATTAATTGCTGCTGCGATTATTGGTGCTGGCTATGGTAACCTACAATCCGGTGCACAAGCTATTGCGATTAAGCTTACTCCAACTGAACGATCTGGCTTGGCCACATCTACTTTCTTTATTGCATTAGACGCTGGTCTTGGCTTCGGACCTTCGATTTTAGGTGTGATTGAGCCTGCAATTGGTTATGGTAACTTATTTAATATACTCGGATTCATTACATTATTTTCTCTAGCGTTATATATTATGCTTCACGGCCGAAAAGACAAAAAGCTTATTCAAATTTGATCCTATAAAAATAGGATGTTAAAACTTAATTGATAGTCGGATCCAATAATAGGTGTTATTATGCTTTTGAAACCGCTGATGGAGGAGGCAATACTCCGTAGCGCTAGATGACAAGAAAACTTCGTAGCAACACTATAGCTCCAAGCGAAGGCTTAATGCGTTCGAATACGAAGTGTTCAGCCTTTAAAGCAAGCAGCTACCATAATCATTCAAACGAAGCAGCTTGCTTTAAACCGCTGATGGAGGAGGCATTATTCCGTAGCGCCTAAGCCGGAGCGCCTAAGCCGGAGCTGTTAAATACTTGCGCCCAGTCGCAAGCGATATCAGAAAACACAAGAACAACACAATCCCCGATACCCAGTATGGATAGTCAATATTCACATCATAAAGTGAACCAGCAACAATGGGCCCGAGAATATTGCCGAGACTCGTATAAGCGGAGTTCAATCCTGCTACATAGCCCTGCTGATTAACCGTCATCTTCGACATCAACGTTCCGAGCGCAGGTCGAAGGATATCCATAGCTAGAAACACAAGGAAGGTTACAGCGAAGATAAGCCAATATTTATGAACAAATAACGTCAATATAATAAATACGGCTGAGCCTAGCAAGCAAAGTGTAATCACTTTGAACTCACCAAACTTGTTTAGAATTAGCCCAAAGATTGTTGCTTGTACGACTGCCCCTGCAATAGAGCCAAAGGTAATAATATAAGCAATATCAAGCGTATCGAAACCAAACTTATCGTCCACAAATAAAGTAAAGATCGTCTCAAAATTAGCCAAGCCAAAGCTTGCAATAAAAATAATAATTAAGCTAACAAAATAAGGCTCCCTCACAGATAAGGCAAGCTGCTTCCATAAAGGCAGATTCTGTTTACTGTCATTGGCTTTGAGCTCAACATTGCTCTCCATCTTCTGTGCTTTAGGTAGTAAGAAAAATGTAATGGTAGCTGCAACTAAACCAGCGATTGCCGCTCCGTAAAATGGTGCACGGACGCCAAGCTGTGCCACTAAGCCTCCAACACCTGGACCAATAATAAATCCAGTTGTGATCGCCGCATTAATAAAACCCATCCCTTGTCCACGTTCATGAGCTGTTGTTACATCAGCAGCATAGGCAAGCACGGCAGGCATAATAAGTGCAGCTCCAACTCCACCTAGTATACGTGCAGCGAAAAGGATAACGGTTGAATTCGCTGCTCCAAACATCCACTCGGAAATAGCGAAGATCAGCATCCCAACAATGATTATTGGCTTACGCCCAATTCGATCCGATAAGCGTCCTGCAATCGGTGAGAATAGAAGCTGAGATAAGGAAAATGCTGCAACCATTAGCCCGATGGTTCTCCCGTTAATATGAAGAAGATCCATAAATTTCGGCAGAATCGGAATGACTAAGCCAATTCCCATAAAAACGATAAAAATGTTAAGCATTAGAAGTAAAATTGCTCCCCGGTTACGAAAAAGTAAATTCATGATGACCTCCAAGATGCGACCAGCTTCAAAATATACATATCCCAATACTTTAGCATAGATGAGGTACCCAGTAAATCCCGCATAGAACCATACAGTGCCAAGAGTACATAGTTACCAAGTACAGGCTCATAAAAGCTGGCGTACACATATATTAGTAGTATCACATAGAGAAGGGATATATGCTTATGAGTAAAAAAACGATAAGGATTGTCTCTCTAATCATGTACACATTGTTAATTGCAACGGTAATCTTCTCTTATTGTACACATCAAGGGTAAGTTACAATCATCTCTTTACTTACTCAACCTGCATAGAAGGATGTCTCGGCCTCAACAGGGCAGGGGACGTCCTTTTTATATGAAATGAATGACGAATTTTTATATGAAAATTTCTATAAAGTTAAGGGTGTTTATCTCTAGTCGGTATACGTTATGATGGAATTAATTTTCATTTATAAGGAAAATGTTAGCGCTTAACCGTCAAGCATACCAGTCATCAGGCAGCTTACATATTCTGGGGCGAAAGTATCTTTACCGTTCGTCAATTCTAAATGATGTTAGTGAGGGGAAACCAATATGGACACAAAGAAGCAATATCCATTTCAAGATCATCAGCTACCGTTAAATGAGCGCGTCGCAGATCTGATTTCACGCTTTACACTAGAAGAAAAGATTGAGTCGATGGTGCAGTATCAGCCAGCGATTGAGCGTCTAGGCGTTGCAGCATATAAGCATGGTACTGAGGCAGCACACGGGATGGCATGGTTAGGCGAAGCTACAACATTTCCTCAGCCAATTGGACTTGGCTGTTCATGGAATAGCGAGCTGATGCAGCAGATCGGTTCCGTGATTGGTGATGAAGCGCGTGTATTTTATCAACGTAACCCAGAGGTTAATGGCTTGACGCTTTGGGCTCCAACCGTTGATATGGAACGTGATCCGCGTTGGGGCAGAACGGAAGAAGCATATGGTGAAGATCCCGTGTTAACTGGTGAATTGACAGCGGGCTTAGTAAAGGGGATTCAAGGAAATCATCCCACGTATTATAAAGCGATTGCTACACTAAAGCATTTTATCGGTAATAACAATGAAATCAATCGGGGAAGCTGCTCGGCCAGCATCGATCCGCGCAATATGAAGGAGTACTATCAAGCTGCTTTTAAACCTGCTTTCGTAAAAGGCGGGGCAAAATCAATGATGACCAGCTATAACTCCGTTAATGGAACGCCAACGATTTTACTAGATGATGTGAAAAAGGTCGTTAAAGAAGAATGGAATATGGATGGTTTTATTGTTAGTGATGCAGGTGACTTGCTCGGCATCGTTAACGATCATCATTATTATGAAGATTATAAGCATGCGGTTGCCCATGCGATTAGGGCTGGTATTGACAGCATAACGGACGATAAGGAAAAAAGCTGTACAGCAATCGCACAAGCATTAGAGGAGGGATTACTAACAGAACAGGATTTAGATCAGGCGCTCTTTAATACATTCCGTGTTCGTTTTATGCTTGGTGAATTTGATTCGGATGAGCTCAATCCCTATGCCAATATGCCAGAGGAGAAATTAATGGCACCTGAGCATGCGGCTCTTTCTTTGCAAGCAGCTAAGGAATCAATCGTATTACTGAAAAATGACCATAAGCAATTGCCGCTAAATAACGAAGAGTTAAAGTCGGTCGCTGTAGTCGGACCATTAGCCCATGTGGTATACCGAGATTGGTATTCTGGCAAGCTGCCTTATCAAGTCTCGATTGTTGATGGCTTGAAGGCTAAGCTGAACAAAACAAAAGTCACTTACAGCCCTGCTACTGACGAAGTAAGCCTTTCTGTAGCTAATAAAGAAAACGGCAAAGTAGGATTAATCGCAGAAGCAGATGAAGAAGGAAAGCTAAGACTTACCGCTGCTGATGAGCAACCGTCGCATTTTGAGCTTACTGACTGGGATCATGGGAGCTATACGTTAAAGGAGCTGAGCAGTGGTAAGCTGCTTACAACTGGTGATGATAAGCATCTGGCAGCAGCTGCCGATGAAGCATTTGGTTGGTTCGTAAAAGAAGTCATTCGTATGAAAGAGAAGAAGGAAGGCGTTTATGCCGTTCATTCATGGAATAATAAAGCAATTAAGCTGCCTACTGGTACAGATAGCTATGTGACAGTAGAGGAAGAAGGAGAAGCTGCGGAGCAGGATCATGTACGTATTGAAAAGGTGAAGGATGGCATTGCTGAAGCAAAGGAGCTAGCTGCAGCAGCACAGCAAGCGATTGTTGTTGTCGGCAATCACCCGCTTATTAATGGTAAAGAAGAAATTGATCGCCCAAGCCTAGAGCTGGCGGAACAGCAGCGCAAGCTTATTGAAGAAGTGCTCGAAGTAAATCCAAATACGGTTGTCGTAATTGTTGGAGGGTATCCGTTCGTACTAGGTGATCTAGCCGACAGAATTCCAGCAATTCTTTATACATCGCATGCGGGTCAGGAGCTTGGTAATGCTGTAGCAGATGTGCTGGTTGGGAACTATTCACCTTCAGGACGCTTGAATATGACGTGGTATAAGGGTGAAGAGCAGCTGTCGGACTTACTAGATTACGATATTATCTCTTCCAAGCGGACCTATATGTTTTTAGAGGAAGAGCCGTTATATCCATTCGGTCATGGCTTAAGCTATGCAGCGTTCTCTTACGATAACTTCCACATCGCATCACAATTCAATGAACATAATGAGCTGCTAGCTAGCGTTGATGTAAGTAATAGCTCGGCAATTACAGCGGATGAGGTTGTGCAGCTATACGTTACTGTAGCGTGCTCTAGAGTAAAGCGTCCATTGAAAAAGCTTGTTGCCTTTGCCAAGGTTACACTTGAACCAGGACAAACTAAGCAAGTAACGCTATCTATTCCGCGTGATTATTTGACGATATGGGATGTAACCAGAGATCAATTTATAGTCGAGAAGAGCAGCTATACCTTTGCCGTTGGTTCTACATCTGAGCTCTTGCAGCTATCAGAAACTGTACAACTAGGTGATGAAGTCATTCCACCGCGTAATTTAGGTAGCTGGACACGTGCTGAAAATTATGATGCTTATCGGGCTGTTTATTTAGATGAATCCAAAGAAGGAACAACCTGCATTGTTGCTCGAGGGGAGCAAGGCAACATTACGTTCACTCATATTGATGCTAATCATCTATATAACGGAATTAATGCCCGTGTGGCAGGCGGCTTGAAGGGTGGCAAGCTAATTGTAGAAGGTGATGGACAAGTGTTGGCTCAGCTTGACGTGCCTGCTTCAGAAGAACAACATTGGACTACGCTCAATGCAGACTTTGATCGCTGCTCGATTCATCAGTTAACGTTACAGCTACAAGGTACTGTAAAGCTTAGCGGATTTCAACTTAAACTGTAATCATATGCTAGTCTGACAGTTTCAATAGACGATAATTCATTACATTTTGTTTGCGCTCAATGTAATGGGTTATCGTTTTATTGGTTGCATAATGTTATGATACGGTTAAATGATGAATACAGTCGTAATTGACTCAGAAGAGGGTAGAAGTCATGCTGCTAAAACCAATTCGCAAAATTTTTGAAGCGTTAGACAATGTTCGCTTAAAGAAAAAGCTGTTTATTTCCTATATTATCGTTGCTTTTGTACCGATTGTACTCGTTGGATTTTACTTAACGGGTCAATTTCGTGATCATGTGTTAGAGCAGGCAACTGAACAATCCTATAACAATGTTGAACGCATCAAGCTTCAGCTTGAGAATGTTTTGCAGCGGCCGATCGATATATCCGGCATGCTGATGAGCGATTCAGATTTATCTAGAATTACGAACACGCATTTCAATAGCACGTATGAGGTAGTCGAAGCATATCAGGATTATCGCAGCTTTAATGAGTACATTAAGCTTTACAGTGAAATATTTAATATTCGCTTTTATATGGACAACCCTACCTTGCTCAATAACTGGGAATTTATACAGCTTACGAAGGATATTACCGAAACACAGTGGTATGATTTCAGCGAACGAAGCGGATTAATTTATTGGGGATATATTATCGATGAAACGAAGAAAAATAATTCTTTTCTGACCTTGGTACGAAAGGTTGAGTTTCCATTGTATCGTACGAAGGGTGTGCTTGTGATGAATGTACATCCTGATGCCCTGCAAAATATTGTGCGTCAGGAGACCTTTGAGACGTTTATTCTCGATAGTGAAAATACGATTGTTGCGGCTAAGAATCAATCCTTTGTTGGTAAGCAGCTAACGGAGCTTGATTTCGCAGTTGGACGAAATGAGTGGGAAGTTGGTCAATATGAGATGGATATTGATGGCGAGCCCTCACGCATTATTGTCGAGGAGCTGCGTCCTCAGTACAGTCAGAACAGCCTTAAGATCATGTCGATCTTTACAATTGAAAGTATTGTGGAGGGAGCCAATCGTATTTCTATCAAAGGTGCATTAATTATTGCCTTCAGTCTGCTTATCTCGATGATCCTGATTTCTGCAACCTCGTCGCTCTTTTCAAAACGAATATTATCGCTCGTGAAAAATATTCACAAACTCGGAACTGGAGATTTGACCGTAACGTCGAATATTTCAGGCAATGACGAGATTGGATTGCTGTCCCGTCAATTTAACAATATGGTTATTAGTATGCGGGAGCTGCTGGAGCGGGTTAGAATAACGGAAAATCAACGTAACCAGCTACAATTACGGCAGGGTGAAATTAAGCTAAAAATGATGGCTAGCCAAATTAATCCTCACTTTTTGTTTAATGCACTAGAGTCAATACGTATGCATGCCCATCTTAAGGGTGATAAGGAGCTTGCAAGCATTGTACGGATGCTTGGAAAGCTGATTCGTAAAAATTTGGAGGTCGGCTCAGGCAATATAAGACTGTCCGATGAGATTGAAGTAATCAATTATTATCTTGCAATCCAGCAATTTCGTTTCGGCCAAGAGAGGCTATCCTATCAGCTAGAAGTCGAGGATATGGCGCTTAATATGAAGCTTGCGCCACTGCTTATTCAACCAATTGTAGAGAACGCTGTCGTACATGGCATGGATCAAGTGCTGCAAGAAGGCAAAATATTGATAACGATTACATGTGATGATGAGCTGCTGCATGTTTCGATTACGGATAATGGGTCCGGGATGAATGAGGAGCGCTTGCAGTATGTCAATGCCATGATGAATAAGCAGGAGGAAGTCGAAGGAGCAAGAATCGGCTTACGCAATGTGCATCAACGTTTACTATCTATCTACGGTCCTGAAGCGGGATTAAGGATTACTTCTAAATTAGGAGAAGGCACAACCGTTTCCTTCACCATTATGTTGGGAGGAGAAAGTGATGTTTAAAGTAATGATTGTCGATGATGAGCCGATGATTAGACAAGGACTTCAGTCATTAATTGAGTGGGATCATTATCAATTTGATGTTTGTGCAACGGCAAGTAATGGACTTGAAGCGCTTGAGCTATACAAGCAGCATCAGCCTGATCTTGTGTTAATCGATATTCGTATGCCGATTATGGATGGTTTAAAGACGATACAGGGGCTGCGAAGCTTAGGGGCAGAGTGTAAAATTCTTATTTTAAGCGGATACGGTGAATTTCAATATGCCCAGCAGGCAATTAAATACCGTATCGATGGCTATATTCTAAAACCAATTGATGAAGAGGAATTAAGTGAATTCGTTGCAAAAATAAGTAAGGATTTACAAAGTCGTCAGCGTGAGCAGTCTTTATCCTCTCAATCTGCTGAGCTAATTAAGGAAGAGTGGTTGAAGAGCTTTGTGGCTCAAGAGCTTCAAGCTGATGAGATTAACGCCGAGCAATGGCAGCAGCTGTTTTCTAGCGAGCCGAAGCAATTAAGATTACTGCTAGTTGAAACGTATAGTCGAGATCATTCATTAACGATTCGCAAAGAAGTGATGCAAGCGATAGCTAAATTTGTTAAGCAGCATAGCTGGGGTGAGGTTTTCTTTAGCGAAGCTTATATCGCCGTGCTTCTGCATGACCTTGAGATGAGCCAGTTCAAACGTGAGCGACTTGAAGAGATATTCGTTCAATGCTGCGGGTCTAATGTTTATTACGTGGCGTTGATGAGTCATGAGTTCGAAGCACCGCAAGATCTATACAGTCAAATTCCTATGATGAAGCAATACTTGCATCAACGCTTCTTTTTACAGGAGAACAAGCTTTATACGATAGATGGAATAAAAGATGCCCTTCATAGACCAGAACTGAGTAAAGATCTGCCGGCATTTGAGGTGGAGCATGCAGCGAAGCGTATTTTATATAGTATTGATGTCGGAAATAAGCAGCAGCTGGCTGGCGTTGTAGAAGAGGTTGATGGTCAGCTTCTGGCAGGGGGCTTAACCGAACAGCAGGTTAAAAGCAACTGGGCACAATTATTAACGATTGTTATGAATCGTCTAAGCTCACTCTATCCTAAAGAGCAGTTTGAGAAGGAATTAAAAATTGTAACAGGACTTTATTTAGCTTTTAATAATCATCGCATGCTAGAGCAGCTACTTGAGAAGCTACACTGTATCATTGATTCACTTGGTTTAAAGGATACAAGCAATACCATGGTTATTAAGCAAATGATTGATTTTATCGATCGTCATTATATGGAGCCGTTACGACTAGAGTCGCTAGCGGAGGTGTTTAATTATAATAGTGGGTATTTGGGGAAACTATTCAAAAATCATACTGGTGACAGCTTCAATACTTACCTCGATCGTATCCGTATCGAGCAGGCAATTATCGGTTTGCAAGAAGGAAAAAAAGTACATCAGGTGGCAGAGATGGTTGGCTATGCCAATGTCGATTACTTTCACAGTAAGTTTAAAAAGTATAAGGGAGTATCTCCTTCAGCGTTTAAGGCTAGCGCAAGTCTAAAGGGTCCAGAGCAAGAAAATAATGTATAGAATCACCATAAATGGAGCTGATCTGTTGTCGTAATGGAGTGACACACAGATTATCTCCATTTTTTATGTGAAAATAACGAGATTATATATGATTTTATTGCAAATTATGATGGTATTAGAGCGCTTACATTTATACTAAAATGTTCATATCGAGAACAGTTTGTACGAAGCATCATGTGGTAGGAGGAAGTGTGATGAAATCTCAAACAGCAGAAGCAGCAGAAGTAGTTCAAGTAAGTAGAAGTAAGCGTTTCTTTCGAACGATGCTTCAGCAGAAATATTTATACCTGATGTCTTTACCGTTTGTCGTATGGGTGATTATTTTCAGTTATGTACCGATTTGGGGCTGGCTGATGGCTTTTCAAAATTATCGACCGCGTAACAGCATTCTAAATCAAGACTGGGTCGGTCTCAAGCATTTTATTGAGTTGTTCACTGATGAACGATTCTATCTCGTATTACGCAATACATTAGCGATGAGTACAATGGGCTTGATTGTAGGCTTTACAGTTCCTGTTATTTTTGCATTATTACTCAATGAGCTGCGCCAACAACTGTTTAAGCGCACCATTCAAACGATTGCTTACTTACCTCACTTTGTATCGTGGGTGGTTGTATCAGGTATCGTAACGAAGATGCTATCGACAGATGGCGGCGCGATTAACGAATTGTTAATGAGCTTGAATCTAATTGATCAGCCAATTCAATTTATGGCGAAAGGCGAATGGTTCTGGGGCATCGTAACGATTGCCGATGCATGGAAGGAAACAGGCTGGAATACGATTATTTTCTTAGCGGCAATGTCAGGTATCGATCCCGAATTGTATGAGGCTTCAACGGTGGACGGAGCAGGACGCTTCAGAAAGATGTGGCATATCACGCTGCCAGGTATTCGCACAACGTTCATGGTATTGTTCATCTTGTCAATTGGTCACTTGATTAGTATCGGATTTGAAAAGCAGTTTTTGCTCGGTAACCCACTTGTCAATGATTATGCAGAGGTACTCGACTTATACGCTTTGAATTACGGAATTAACTTGAGTAGATATTCTTATGGTACTGCGATCGGGATCTTTAATTCAGTCGTGAGCATTATTCTCGTATTCCTTGCCAACTTTATTTACAAAAAGGTTACGAAAGAATCTGTCATCTAGGAGGAATTACGATGAGCACGCAAAAAGGATTGTTAAAACAGCGTTCATTAGCTGATCGTTCGTTTGACTACTTCAACGTCTTATTTATGATTGTAATCGGCATTGTAACACTATATCCATTTCTAAATGTACTAGCGATATCGTTAAATAATTCTGTTGATTCTGTTCGCGGCGGCATTACGATTTTCCCTCGTGATTTCACTTGGGAAAATTATCAAACGATATTTGCTTACGATACCCTCTTAACAGGATTGCGCAATACAGTGCTTAGAACTGTAATAGGAACAGGAATTGGCGTATTATCCGCATCGATGCTTGCTTATACACTTAGTCGTGTAGATTTTCAAGCACGTAAATGGATGTCACCGCTGTTTGCAATGACGATGTACTTCTCAGGTGGATTAATTCCTGGATATATGTTAATTCGTCATTTAGGTCTAATTGGTACCTTTGAGGTTTATTTAATTCCTGCGATTCTCAGTGTTTGGAACGTATTCATCGTACGCTCTTACATTGATGGCTTACCGCTTGCGCTGCAGGAATCAGCGAAGCTAGACGGAGCGAATGACTGGATCATTTTCTGGAAGGTTATTCTTCCGCTATGTGCACCAGTACTTGCGACAGTTGCCTTATTCGTAGCAGTCGGCCATTGGAACGCTTGGTTTGATACGTATCTTTATAATAGCCAAAAGCCGCAGTTTACAACGCTGCAGTACGAGCTAATGAAGGTGCTGCAATCAACATCGGCTAGCTCGAACTATCGAGATCCCAATGCACAGCAGATGATCGCCTCCGTTTCACCTGAATCCATCCGTATGGCGATCACGATTGTTGTAACTGTACCTATTTTATTCGTTTATCCTTTCTTACAGAAATATTTTGTAAAAGGGATGACGCTGGGAGCAGTAAAAAGCTAATAACTGTTGGTATTACTGAGATGTCTCGCCTTGACGAGCATCACAATAATATAGATTTACACACAAAAAAGGGAGGCACTACTAATGAAGAAGGTTAAATTGGGTCTAAGCTTACTATTAGTAATGACTATGCTGTTTCTAGCTGCTTGTGGCAGTAACAACAATAACAGCAACAAAGGCACTAATAATTCCGGAAAAGATTCTAATGAGCAAACAACAGAAGAAACACTAGAACCATTGACAATTCGTCTTGCTTCTGGGGATGTAAATCCACAATGGGACAATATGCAAAGTGAAATTGGTCAATTCCTTAAAGAGAAAACAGGTATTACACTTGAGCAGGAGTTTCCAGTAGGCGGCTCTGATGCAGATATGTTTGCACTTATGGTAGCTAGTGATGAATATCCAGACTTAGTTATGCCTAAAGGGAATGTTAACAAGCTAGTTGATGCAGGTGCATTGCTTGACCTTCGTCCACTACTTGAAGAGCATGCACCAAACATTATGAAGGTTTATGGCGAATATTTGAACCGTTTAGTGTATAGCGAAGAGGATCCTTCCATCTATACATTGCCTCTAGCTGGAGTAGGTCAAACGTACTTTGATGCAGGTGGCGGCTTCCAAATCCAGCACCAAGTGCTTGAAGCTCTAGGATATCCAGAGATTAAAACGGTACAAGATTATGAGAACGCGATTAAATCGTATCTTGAGCAAAACCCAACAACTGAGGATGGTCAGCCACGCGTTGGTCTATCGCTTAATGGTGGAGAGTGGCAGATTCTAATTACGGTTACAAACCCTGCATTCTATGCAACGGGCGCTCCAGATGATGGCGAGTTCTATGTAAACCAAGATAACTATGAAGTAATGATGCACTATCAACGTCCTGAAGAAAGAGAATACTTCCGTTGGTTGAACCATATGAACGATATCGGCTTACTTGATAAAGAATCATTCGTTCAAAAATATGATCAATATAAAGCTAAAATCGCATCTGGTCGTGTGCTTGGTATTATTGACCAGGATTGGGACTACTCTGAAGCGGAAAATGCATTAAAAGCAGAAGGGAAATTCGGTGCAACCTATGCAAACTTCCCTGTTACGCTGAATGAGCAATATAAAGAAGCTTCCTTCATGGGTACTGGTTACCTTGGCGGTTATGGCATTGGAATTACAGTTGATGCGAAGGATCCAGTTCGTACCATTAAGTTCCTTGACTACCTAGCTTCTGAAGAAGGGCAAATTCTTGTTAACTGGGGTATTGAAGGTAAGCACTACACAGTTGAAAATGGCAAGCGTGTAATTCCGCAAGATGTTCAGGATCGTAAGGTTAATGATAACAACACCTTTAAGAAGGAAACTGGTATCGGTAACTACTTGATTTCCGCTCGTTATGGTGACGGCGTGCTTGATTCAACAGGCAACTACTTCACTACTACATTCCCTGAGCAAATTCAAGCTAGCTACTCTGAAGCAGATAAGAAAACTTTAGCTGCTTATGGTAAAACGGTCTATAAAGATTTCTGGCCTGCTGATGATGCGTTCCCTGAGCGTAAATACGGTGCTGGTTGGACAATTAACTTTGATACAGCATCTGATGCAAACGTTATTTTCCAGAAGTCTCAAGACTTAATGAAAAAATACATTCCAAAAGCAATTCTGGCGACACCTGAGGAATTTGACAGTGTTTACGATGAATTCCTTGCTGAGCTAGATAAAATCAATGTTCAAAAAATGAATGACGAGTACTCTAAATTAATTAAAGATCGCGTTGAATTGTGGAGTAAATAATAAGCGATAGCAGCAATAGGTAGGAGCCCAGTGATTGTTATTGGGCTCCTTTTAATTTTATTTGTATGAAACCACTTTCTTTTTCACAGTAAATTTCCAATGCTTCCCCAACCCATCTGACTACATAGAAATATTTCAAGCTGTAAACAATATCTTTAGTTAGCAACATGACAAGATGGAGGAAGATGAGTATGAGTAACAAAAAGGGTAATTCCAAAAAATATTCTCGATCTAATTTAAGCGCTCAGGAATACCAAAGCTTTGCTAAAACAAAAGAGCCGCCACGAAGTATATTTAAGAACTGTTTGATGGCTTTTTTTGTTGGTGGAGCTATTTGTTGTTTTGGACAAGGCGTTACTGAATTTTATATGTATATCTTCAAGATGTCTTCGCAGGAAGCGTCAGATCCAACAGTAGCAACATTAATTTTGATTGCAGTCATACTGACCTCGCTTGGCATTTATGACAAGTTTGCACAATTTGCAGGCGCAGGCTCGGCAGTGCCCGTAACAGGGTTTGCCAACTCGGTGTGCTCAGCAGCATTAGAGCATCGAAGTGAGGGTCTAGTGCTAGGTGTTGGTGGTAATATGTTTAAGCTTGCTGGTTCAGTTATCGTATTCGGTACTGTCGCGGCTTTCTTTGTCGGCATCGCCTATATGGTGCTCGGAATAGGAGGCCACTAATATGTTGACAGGGCAACAAACTTGGAAGTTTCAACGTGAGCCACGAATAATAAGCACTGCAACGATTGTTGGTCCTGACGAGGCAAAGGGTCCGCTTGGGAATAGCTTTGACAAATGCTACGATGCGCTAGAAATTGAAGAGAAAACTTGGGAAAAAGCTGAGCGTAGACTGCTCAATGAAGCTACTCAGCTTGCTTTATCGAAAAAAAATTTAACACCGAATGATTTACAGGTTTATGTCGGTGGAGATTTGCTTAACCAGATCGTTACCAATAACTTTGTTGCAAGAGAGCTGAAAATACCATACTTAGGCGTATTTGGAGCATGCTCCACTTCAATGGAATCATTAGCAATTGTTGCACAGCTAGTTAGCTCTGGCGCAGTGAAAAAGGGGATGGCTGGAGCTAGCAGCCATAACTGCACAGTGGAGAAGCAATTTCGTTATCCGACTGAATATGGAGCGCAGAAGCCGCCAACTGCACAATATACGGTAACCGGAGCCGGTGCAGCAGTTGTATCACTTGAAGGTGAAGGCCCTGCGATCGAAGCAGCAACGATTGGCCGAGTTATTGATCTGGGCATTACGGATCCATTTAATATGGGTGGAGCGATGGCTCCAGCTGCAGTCGATACCATTATTGCTCATCTCAATGATATGAATCGCTCACCTAAAGACTATGATCTGATTGTGACTGGAGATTTGGCTAGCGTCGGACATCCGATTGCAATAGATTTACTAAAGAAAGAACAAGTGCCGATACAAAGTACGCATTTTGACGATTGTGGTCTAATGATTTATAACACGAAAGAACAGCTAGTACAAGCAGGGGGAAGTGGAGCGGGCTGCTCGGCGGTAGTTACGTACGGCCATCTCGTCGATGAGCTGAATAAAGGGCACTTGCGTCGAATTCTCGTCGTAGCAACAGGAGCTTTGCTTTCACCGATCACTTATCAGCAGGGCGACAGTATTCCGTGTATTGCACATGCAGTAGCGTTAAAGGGCAAGGGGGTAGAATAGCATGATGATTTATGTATGGGCATATATCGTTGGTGGGCTAATCTGTGTCATTGGGCAATTAATGTTTGACGTCGTTAAGCTTACACCTGGTCATACGATGTCTACTCTCGTTGTGGCTGGGGCGATTGTTGATGGTTTAGGCTGGTACGAGCCGCTTGTGGAGTTTGCGGGTGCTGGGGCTACAGTACCGATTACAAGCTTTGGTAATGCACTTGTGCACGGAGCATTAACGGAGCTGTTTGAAACCGGCTGGATTGGGGTTATTTCTGGTATATTTAAGCTGACAAGTGCGGGGATATCGGCAGCGATTATATTCTCATTTCTCGCTGCGCTATTTGTTCGACCGAAAGGGTAATATCTATAGAATGAAGGGGTATTCTACATCTATGCGATACAGAGTACCCCTTCTTTACGTTTATTCCGCTTGTTCTAATAACTGTTTAACATGGTTAATAATTGATTCCTCTGAAAGTCGAAGCTGTTCAAGCTGGAGTGTAGACCTCGTTAGCTTTGCACGCTTGCTTTCAAGCTGAGCAGCTTGCGATAGTGCAGCGTTACTAATATCCATTTGTGCACGATAGGCAGAGGAGATCTCTTGCAAGTCATCTTTAAACCGCTCATCAGTTTGCGGGGCAATCGTAATTTCATACATATCGATGACCACATCGGTTTCCTCAGTTGGTTCATATTGATGAGGTGCTGTGCTATCGAATATGGCAAAGCCAAGCTCACGACAGATGATCATATCTAGACTTTTCGGATCTAGCCCGCACTGATATACCTCAAGCTCATAGCCAAGCTGAGTTCCTCTAGCAAGCAGCTTACGCAGCAAGGTTGATTTTCCAGAACCAGGCCGCCCTTTAATTAAATAACGCTTTAATCCTGAAGTTAGCACAGGAACAAAATCAACTGCTCCTTGCGGTGTTGCAGCACCTAAAAAGCGGTAGATGGGCTCTTTGGTTTTGTTTTGAGCTTCGAAGCTAGTAGTTGTAGCTTCACGTTCAGGGATTAGCTTCTGTGCAAGCTGTAGTGCAAAATCATTGGCAACCTGAAAATTGCTTTGCCCTATATATATTTTTTCCCAATCATCATGGATTGCAAGCGCCTTCTCATAACCGCGATATGCTTCCTGATGCTTCTCGATGATTGCAGTGGTGAGCTCGTCAATGAGGTCTTGGTTTACGCTAATTAAATTCGTATCGTAATAATCATATAGATTCAGCAATGTGACGGAGCCAAGATGATGCTCGTAAGGCACGACATTATCTGGGGTCGAGCTTAAAATTGCCAGCTTAATCTCTGGCAACATAATTCCTTGCAGCTTGCTTGGAGCGGAAGGATGATACACGAGCTCTAGCTCCTGTGTATGCTCCTGTATAGCTTCGTACAGACGTTGCATCACTTCAACGTTATCGGATAAATAAGGGCCATCTACGACGAATAAGTAATTGATTCGCTTTAATGATTGCTGGATTAAGCTCATATGTCCTTGTGCAGTGTTTCCAGTTAAAAAATATGAAATGTGTGACAAGTAAGCACGCACCTTTCTAGCTGGTATGTTGGGGAATAGTACATAGTATTAGCGGAATCAAATTGTGTGCTTTTCCTAACTGAAATATGCCCAATTCTATTGACTTCCAGCACTTGGAGAAAGTAACAATGAAAATTGTAATTGCCTACAAGAAATGTAAAAGTTAAGCCTTTCACTATTTATATTGTTCCAGATGATTTATAATTTAATTAACAGCTAGAGTATACATTTATCAATACTTTAGGAGGAAATCAGATGAATAATCGTTCAATTGCGATGCAGAATTGTAGTCTAATCTTACAGCAGCTTAGCTCGGCTATTTTAGGTAAAGAGAACGAAATTGAGCGGTTACTTATAGCAGTGCTGGCTGGTGGGCATGTGTTGCTGGAAGATGTTCCTGGTACAGGAAAAACGCAGCTAGTGAAGTCTCTAGCAACTGTTCTAGGAGGGCAATTTCGTAGAATCCAATGTAATCCCGATTTACTTCCTACTGATATTACAGGTGTATCGATTTTTCATCCTGCGGAGCAACGTTTTGTATTCCGCAGCGGTCCTGTGCATACCAACGTATTGTTAGCTGATGAAATTAACCGTGCGACAACGAAAACACAGTCAGCATTGCTAGAGGCTATGGAGGAAGGGTATGTGACAGTCGATGGTGAAGGCTATAAGCTGCCTGAACCATTTATATTACTAGCAACACAAAATCCGATTGAGTTTGAAGGTACCTATTCCTTGCCGGAAGCGCAGCTTGATCGGTTTATGCTTAAGCTATCACTTGGTTATCCTTCAATAAAGGATGAGCAGGCAATGATTCAACAAATTGATCGCATTCACCCGGCTGATCACATTAAGCCATGTATCGAAATTCATGAGCTTATTGAAATTCGTTCCTATGTGGATGCTGTACATTTAGATGATTCAGTAGCTACTTATTTGCTCTCGTTAATTCAAGGCACAAGATCACATACCTATTTACGATTAGGCGCTAGTCCTCGATCTTCCATCTCCTTAGCGAAGGCAGCGCGAGCGCGAGCTTTTCTTCACCAGCGTGATTATGTCATTCCTGATGATGTGAAAATATTATTTCCTCATATAATCGGTCATCGCATATTGCCGAGTATGGAGGCAAGAATGCAGGGAGTGACAACAGAGCAAGTGCTACAGCAAGTTTTGGATGCGACTCCAATTCCGCTATCTGTGCTGAGATAGGGGGGGCGCTACATGAAGCGTAACAAGAGATGGCTTCTGCTAGTAGCCATATATAGTAGCAGCTTATTATTTTATTTGTTCCAAGGTGGCCGAAGCTCTATTCTATTATTCGGTATACTTAACGCACTTTTACTATACTTACTACTCTATTACTTTCTGGGCATACGAAAGCTAACTGGTCAACGTCAGCTTGGTGAGAGCAATCAATATGACCAGCAATTTATGGCTGGCCAGCAGGTGCAGGTTTATGTACAGCTGCAGCACCTCAGTATTCTACCTATCTCTTATTTGCAGCTTCAAGATACGCTTGTGCGTCATGATGGCCATGTTCAGCGTATTCAAGGCATCGCAACTCCTAACGTATTCCGTGAGGTTGATTTGCGCTATACGATTGAGAATGTACAGCGTGGTGTCTATCGATTCCAAAATATCGCCTGCTCTACCTTCGATGTATTCGGTCTAGTAGAGTATAAGCGAACGATAGAAAACTCCGATTCATTTCAAGTGTTACCAAGAATTATGAATGAAGTTAATTGGGAGCAATTGCTCAGCGGCAGCAAGGGTAGGTATCATCTCCATTCCCATGATCGGTTAGCGAAGGAAAGTAACCAGCAGAGCGGAATTCGCGATTATGTGTACGGAGATCGGTTAAGCCGCGTGCATTGGAACGCTACTGCTCGAACAGGGCAATGGAAGTCCAAGGAATTTGAGAAGGAAGCGATGCCCAAAGGGATTGTTATTTTGGACCGCTACTTGTCGAAGGATGGAATGCCGAAGGATGGCGAGTTGATATTTGAAGAGCTTGTATCAATCGCGGCTTCATTAATTCATTACGGAATGGAGCAGCAGCAGCTGTTTGCACTTCTGTCTCCTGGTAAGGAGCTATGGAGCAGCACTCGATTTCATGGAACCGCTTCTTATTGGCAAGCGATGAAGCATTTAATTACCGTAGTGCCAAATAGTGAACGAGCACTAAGTGTGTTGCTGCAACGTGCTATGCTAGAGCTTCCCTTAGGAAGCACGCTAATGATTGTCACGTCAGATGCGTCCGCAGAGATGGCTGCTGCAGCTACAGTATTAAAGCAGAAGGGCTTTCTACCCATTATATTATATAGTAGAAACAGCGAAAGCAAGTCTCAGACTGCGCTTACTGGACAGCAAGCATTTGCTTATGCTGGAATTCCGTTCTATGATCTAAGCTCTCATGCAGCATATGCTAAGGCAGCAGGGGGTGAAGGCTGATGTCAGGGAAATCAAGTAAAAAACAAAAGTCTGAACGACAGCGTTTTGATCGAGTGCTTCCGTTATTAGCATTATTATTCATGATTGATATGGTCGCCGTGTTTAAGGGATATTGGTGGCGTGATACACTTTCCTCCGTATACTGGTCGTTAGGCTGTATTACGCTCATTAATATGATATTTCCTAACCGCCATTTCTCACATCGGATACCGACTGATTTGCTACTGGGGATTTATATCACATTTCGTATAACATGGCATAGACAGCCAGAGCTGGTGGAGCATTATTCTGAACGGCTAGTCGTTGTTTATCCTTTTTTAGAAATTGTACTTGCTGTTATACTTATTTATATGCTATTAGAGCGATATGCAGTGACGAAGCGACGTTTAATGATAGCGTTTGCTGTTGGCCTGCTGATCTTAACGATTCGAGATTCCTTCTCGGAATTACGTTTATGGCTTAACATCGCCTTTTTAGTTGTTTTGTTATTGGTATGGCATACTTTACTGCATTATCGAAGTATGGATGGCGCGACATTATCTAAATTGTTAAAGCGTCCACTAGCTCTATTTACTCCTGTGGTTGCAGTGATTTTAGCGATTACGATTGTCGGCTTTAGCCTGCCGCATGGACCACCGCTGCTTGAGGACCCTTATGCGCTTTGGAAGAAATCGCGTGGAGAAAAGGTACAGTCCTTTATCGGCGATAAGGGATATTCTACGTATACCGGTTTGAAGCTGTTGACAACCTCAGGTTATAGTCGCGATAGCTCTCAGCTCGGTGGCGGCTTTAACTATGATTACACTCCAGTGATGAGGGTGGACACGACTCAGAAGGGATATTTGCGTGGTGAAACGAGAGCCACATATGATGGTAACGGCTGGAGTAATCAAGAGGATCTTATCACGCAAGAGACGGTAACGGTTGGTGAATGGTTGCCTCTGTCAGATGGGGGACAGGCGCAGTATGTTGATGTTGAGCAGCAAATCACACTGCTAGACGACCGCAGCTCATCTGTTTTATTTGCCAATGGTATTCCTTTGAAATTACAAAATGTTGAATATCAATTCAACGATCAGCCGCTAAGAACTTTTTCTGAGGGTATGGATTTACCCGATTTTATCTTTGAGTTGCCATCACATTCGCTCGTAGCAAGTGTTAAAAATGCACCTGTTTCTAGCTACTCAATCTACTCACAAGCCTTAATCATTAGTAACGAAGGGCTTAAAAAGACCTCTGCTTCATTTACCGATTCTCAGCTTAAGCAACCGGCATATCATCAATATGTTGCTGTTCCTGATGTTGTTCCAGCACGCGTACATGAGCTTGCTGCTACGGTAACGGAGGCAGGCAGTAATGATTACGAGCGAGCATTGTTGCTAGAGCTATATTTGCGAATGAATTATCGATATACTAATACGCCTGATCTGTCACTGCTCAGTGGACAATCTGATGATTTTGTTGATCAGTTTTTATTTGAGCTGCAAGAGGGCTATTGTGATTATTTCTCAACGGCAATGGTCATTATGGCGCGTACACTAGGCATGCCAGCAAGATGGGTAAAAGGCTTTACGACTGGTGTTAATGAACAGGAGCAAATGATGCTTAGCAGTATGCCGCAAATGGAGGAAGAGTATGTGCCAAGCAGCAGTGGTATTTTTACTGTGCGAAATGCGGACGCTCATTCTTGGGTAGAAATTTACTTTGAGGGCTATGGCTGGGTTCCATTTGAGCCAACTCCGGGCTTTAGTATTCCACAGCAATACGGTCAGGAGGAAGTTGAGGACGTATTGCAGGATATAATGCCTACAATCCCGCCAGTGACTGCAACTACTGACATTGAGAAAGAAGCTAGCTCGTGGTTAACTGCTGGGCAAAAACAACTCATTGTATGGATTAGCTCATTGTTATTACTAGCTTTAGTTGCTTCATTATTATTGTATCATCGTAAATCGCTTGCTACGCATTGGCTCAAGCTAAGATATATAACGTATAGCAATAATCAACGAATTATTGAAGAAGCTGCTCATTTACTTAAGCAGGGCAAACGAAAAGGCTTGCCAGTACGCGATAACCTGACGATGCGGGAAACGCTGCTGGAATGGAAGCGATACTATCCGAATGCAGTGGAATCATTAGATATACTGCTGCACACCTTTGAGATGGCGAGCTATAGTAACTCGGAAATATCACATGAGCAGGTAGAGAAAACGAGGCAAGCAGTGGAACATATTAAGCAGCAGTGGAAGAAAAAATAAAAAAATAGTAGTGTAATGAATGTATTTCTTCTATTATATATAGAGAAGGTATTCGATGGTTTAGTCAATGAACCCGTCCACAGACTTCTGCTGTGGGCGGGATTTTGTTTTGCAACAGATTAACAAACTATGGTATAGTTTCGTAAGAAACAAGATGCAGAGGAGTTCAATGAATGATAGAAGTGTTTCTTCCCAAATTAATGGTGAAGTCCATTTACGATATCCCGTTAGATGACCTGTACGCGAAAGGGATACGAGGTATCATTACGGATCTGGATAATACATTAGTCGGAGCGAAAACTCCGCTTGCTACAGAGGAGCTAGTGACGTGGCTAGCAACCGTAAAAGAAAAGGGACTAAAGGTTGTTATCGTTAGTAACAACGATGATAGTCGAGTTGGTAAATTCGCTATACCGCTGGATTTACCGTACATTCATGCTGCACGAAAGCCAACTCAGCGAGCATTTCGCCAAGCGTTAACGATGCTACAGCTTGAGCCTGAGAAAACGCTGATGATTGGCGATCAGATGATGACAGATGTATTTGGTGGTAATCGAATGGGGCTGTACACTGTATTAGTTGCCCCAATTGCACCACATGAAGAAGGATTTGGCACGAAGGTCAATCGTCAATTAGAAAAAATTGCGATTGCAAGGCTGCGTAAGCGTGGCTTATGGCAAGAGGAGGATAAATAATCGTGACAGAACAACATAATGATGTGCTCAGCTGCGCAGGCTGTGGCATTACAATTCAATCAGAAAATAAAGAGCTTCCAGGGTTTGTACCAGCTTCAGCACTAGATAAAGAGCCATTAATTTGTCAGCGTTGCTTCCGTATCAAGCATTATAACGAAGCTGTGTCAGTAGCCGTGGATCAGGATGATTTCTTAAGATTGCTAAGTGGAATTGGCAATACGAAGTCTTTAGTTGTCCACATTGTTGATATTTTTGATTTTGAAGGCAGTTTAATTTCTGGTTTGCAACGATTTGTTGGTAACAATCCGATATTGCTCGTTGTTAACAAAATTGATCTACTTCCAAAATCACTTAATATGAACCGTGTTCGCAACTGGGTTCAGCGTCAAGCGAAGAAGGAAGGACTTCGTACGGTAGAAGTTGTGCTTTGCAGTGCTAAACGCAATCTTGGCTTTGATCGTGTTATTGAGGAAATCGATCGTTATCGTGATGATCGTGACGTATATGTTGTCGGTGCAACCAATGTCGGTAAATCTACACTTATCAATCGACTAATTAGCGATTACAGTGATTTGGAGCAGGAATTAACGACTTCTCGCTATCCAGGAACGACGCTGGATGCGATTCATATTCCGCTTGATGATGGTAAAGCGATTATTGATACACCGGGAATTGTTTACAGCAGTCGTTTGACAGAAATTGTACCGCGCAGCTTTCTTGGCACGTTGCTGCCAGATAAGCCGATTAAGCCCATTGTTTATCAGCTTAATGCTGGTCAAACATTATTTATGGGCAGTGTCGCTCGATTTGATTTTGTTGAAGGTGAGCGTCAATCGTTTACGTTTTATGTTGCGAACGGAATGAATCTGCATCGCACTAAGCTTGAACGTGCGGACGAGCTATATGAAGAGCACAAGGGCGGCTTGCTTGGCGGTCCATCGAAGGAGCAGCTTGAAGAGATTCCTGCATGGACCAGACATTCCTTACGTGTGAAAAAGGGAAGTCAAAGCGATATTTATATTTCTGGATTAGGCTGGATTCAAGTAAACAGTGACAGCGGTGCGCTCGTAGATGTTTACGCTCCGAAAGGAATTAAAGTGATTCAACGTGATTCCATGATTTAATGAGCGACTTGGGGTAATGAGGTGAAGCTTAAATGACAGATAGTGTTGAACAATTAAAGCAATGGCGCAATGAACATCCAACGAAAAGCCTGTATGCTGTTATTGGCGATCCAATTGCGCAGTCCAAGTCACCGCTTATGCACAATGCAGCTTTTGCAAAGCTTGGACTTGATGCGTTGTATGCAGCCTTTTTAGTGAAAGAGGACGAGCTGGAGCGCTTTATTGCAGAAATAAAAGCAAACAATATCGCTGGTTTAAATGTCACCATTCCACATAAACTTAATGTGATGAAATATTTAGACGTCATTGATGAGGACGCTAAGGAGCTCGGTGCAGTTAATACGATTGTTAACGATGGTGGTAAGCTAATTGGTTATAACACGGATGGAATCGGCTATGTTCGTTCGTTAAAAGAAGAAGCGATTCCATCATTACAGCAAAAGCATATTGTTGTTATTGGTGCTGGCGGTGCTGCAAGAGGAATTGTCCATGCTCTGCTAAAAGAGGAACCAGCTAGCGTGACGATTGTAAATCGGACGTTAGAACGAGCGAACGAGCTAGTCTCCTCGTTAAACCATACTGGTGAGCTTGTAGCAGAAGAGATGGGACAATTGCAGCAGCTATGTGCTGAAGCGAATGTTGTTATTAATACAACCTCGGTTGGAATGTATCCACATGCTGACGAGCAGCCAGCACAGGGTAACTGGCTCAAAAAGGGTGCAGTTGCCAGCGATCTTATTTATAATCCATTATATACAGCGTTTGTTGAGGATGCTGCCAAGCATGGGTGCATTAAGCATGGCGGACTTGGTATGTTTATCTATCAGGGTGCATTTGCCTTTGAATATTGGACAGGGAAGCAAGCACCGGTTGAAGCGATGAAGCAGGTAGTGCTTGATGCTCTAGAACAAAAATAAAAGCTTGAAATTAATTTGGAATGAAAGAGGTTTACTAACAATGCTAACAGGAAAACAAAAAAGATTTTTACGTGCACAAGCACATCATCTAACGCCAATTTTTCAGATCGGTAAAGGTGGTAACAATGAGCAGCTTATTCGTCACATTGAAGAGGCGATTGAAAAACGCGAATTGATTAAAGTATCGGTGTTGAATAACTGTCTTGAAGACCCGAAGCAGCTTGGTGAAGAGATTGCCGAGGCTTCAGGCTGTGAGCTTGTACAGGTTATTGGGAAAACCATCGTGCTGTATAAAGAGTCGAAAGACTACAAAACAATCATCCTACCTTAGAGGACCGTTTAAAATGTTGGACTTTGATGACGATGTAATGCGTTGTGGCTTAGTCGACGGCGAATATGGTGTTCAGCCGAAATTTCCGGTGCTCACGTAGGTCTTATCTACGCTGCGCTCCTCAATTTCTAGCTTTACTCCATCTTCTTGGTCCTGAAAGCCCAACATTTTAAACTTCATTTTAAGAGGACCGTTTAAAATGTTGGACTTTGATGACGATGTGATGAGATGTAGCTTAGTCGACTGCGAAGCTAGCGTTCCTCGGAGTTGTAGTATCGCTTCGAAGTGGGAAACATTGTCGCAAACGTACTCGGTCGTACGTTTTCTTCTCGTTTCCATACTGCTTCGAGTAAGCAGTGCTACGTAGCATAAGCTTTAGCAACATACCCAGCGAACTATTTCTTTTTCTCGACGACTTTTTCGCAAGAAAGTGGAGGAGAAAAAAGAAATAGTGAGCGCTCGAAAAAAGATATAGTGAGCTTCCGGAGGTTGAATTAATTGCGTAAGGTTGGAATTATGGGGGGGACTTTTGATCCGATTCATACGGGGCACTTGATTGCGGCGATGAGCGCGCTTGAGGCTGCTGAGCTTCATGAGGTGTGGTTTATTCCAACGGCTTCTCCTCCACTCAAACCGAACGCGCCATCGGCAGATGCACATCATCGACTAGAGATGGTGAAGCTTGCGATTAGTGGTCAGCCTGCTTTTCGGGTCATTGATATTGAACTTAAGCGTGGTGGGACGAGTTATTCTATTGACACGGTTACTTCGTTAATGGGTCAATATGAGGATCATCAGTTTTATTATATTATTGGGTCAGATCGAATTCATGATTTGCCACAGTGGCATCGTGCTGAGGAGTTAAGTAAGCTAGTTCATTTTATTGGTTTAAATCGTCCATCTGAACCTTTGCAGCTCGATCGTTTATCAGAGGAATGGCGCTCTAAGATAACTATAGCACCAATGCCGCTTATTGATATTTCGTCAACTGAACTGCGTCGACGTGCGCTTGCCGGCAAATCATTGCGATATTTTGTACCTGAACTGGTGGAGCAGTATATAAGGAGGTATTCTTTGTATGAATAGAGAAGATATTATGTTATCGGTTTCTAGTGGGATGCCTGAAAAAAGATGGATACACACTTTAGGTGTAATGAGTGCATCTAGGCAATTAGCTGAGCAGTATGGTGAAGATGGTGATCGTGCTGAGCTAGCTGCAATCATTCATGATGCTGCAAAGTTTTGGCCGATTGAGGAGCAAAGAAATTATATTATTCAGCATGAGCTTGATCAGGAGCTTTTACAGTATAATAAGGAATTATGGCATGCCGAGATTGGCGCGCATCTTGCTTGGGCACAATACGGGATAGACGATCAAGGCATCCGAGATGCCATTCGTTATCATACGTCAGGAAGAGCTGGCATGACGCTAATCGAAAAAATTGTATGGGTTGCTGATTACATCGAGCCTAATCGCAATTTCCCAGGCGTTGACAAAGCACGTGAGCTGGCAGCACGAAGTTTAGACCAATGTATGCTATACGGTCTCAATTCGACCATAGCATTATTAATTGAAAAAAATCGTATCATTTATCCAGGGACTTTGGCAGCGCGCAATGATCTGCTAAGTTCTCAGTCTGAATAAGATGCACTTATAAATCAAATGTTAACAAACAGTAGGAAGATTAATGGAGGGATTAGATGAATCTAAGAATTGAAAAAATATTGGATACAGTAGTGGATGCTGCTCTAGATAAAAAGGCTCACGATCTTATTGCGCTTGATTTGAGAGGCGTTTCGCTTGTTGCTGACTACTTTGTAGTATGCAGCGGTAACTCAGATACGCAAGTGCTTGCAATTTCAACGGAAATTCGTAAACAAGCGGACAAGCTTGGTGTGAAGGTCCGTGGTGTTGAAGGTGAAAATACAGCTCGTTGGGTATTAATTGATCTCGGCGATGTAGTGGTTCACGTGTTCCATAGAGAAGAGCGCGAATACTACAACATCGAAAAAATATGGTCTGATGCGAAGGTTGTGGATTTAGTATGAGCTTTGTAGCGGGAACGCTCGACTCGTTAAAAATTGCACGTGAAGTCTCGCCATACGGTTATTTTCTAACCGATGGTCTTGACGAAGTGCTGCTTCCATACACTGAGCTTGTTGGCTCTAAGCCGCATGTTGGAGATATGGTTGAGGTTTTTTTATTTTATGATTCCGAGGATCGCATTTGTGCGACGATGAATAAGCCATATATTACTCTTGGTGAAATGGTTCGCTTAGCTGTTGCTGACGTGCATCCTAAGCTCGGCTGCTTCTTAGAAATGGGCTTAGGGCGTCAGCTCTTGCTTCCACTAAGCGAATTGCCTGAAAAAGTGGAATATCGTCCATTGCCTGGCGATGAGGTATTTGTCATTCTTACGCATGATAAAAGTGGACGTCAAATTGCTAAGCTAGCACAAGAGCCTGATCTTGCACCACTTACGTTCCATGCTCCTGATTCTTGGAAAAACCAATGGGTTGAGGGCTGGGTAACGAAAAGCTTGCAGATGGGCTCATTCGTCATTATTGATGGTGGTGTTGTCGGCTTTGGTGCCTATGGGTTAATTCCTAGCACAGAACGCGCTACAGCATTACGTCTTGGAGAGCGTGTTCGGGCAAGAGTCACGTTTATTCGTGAGGATGGACGAGTTAATCTATCGATGCACCAGCAGAAGGAGCATGGACGGATAGAGGATTCTGAGCGCATTCTAGAGTTTCTTAAGGAGCGTCCAAGTGGTGGCATGCCATATTCCGACGAAACAGAAGCGGAATTAATCCGTAATCGCTTCGGTATTAGTAAAGGCGCATTTAAACGCGCACTTGGCAAGCTGATGCGAGAAGGGCTAGTCGTGCAGCAAGGAAGCTGGACGTATTTGACTGAGTTTGCACCTAAGAAGCTTTCTAGCAATGAGGCAGAAGGTGACGATCAGTGACATCCTATAAAGCCTTTGCTACGGTCTATGACCGCTTAATGGAGGACATGCCCTACGATGGCTGGCTACAGTTTGCGGAGGGCGTATGGAGCCGTTATGGCAAGCCTAATCATGTCGTTGATCTTGGCTGCGGTACTGGCGCTATTGCCATACCGCTTGCCCAGCGTGGGTATACTGTAACAGGGATTGATCTATCTTCTGAGATGCTGCGAATTGCGGCTGAGAAGGAACAGCTAAGCAAGGAGAGTAACGAAGCTTCTAGTGAAAGCCAAAGTATTACTTGGCTTCAGCAAAATATGTCTAGCTGGCAATCAGTGGAGGCTGCAGATTCTGTCATCTCCTTTTGTGATTGCCTAAACTACGTTATCGATGAAGATGAGCTGCTAGCTACGCTGTATGCTACCTATAACGGACTGCGAGAGGGCGGAAGCTTTATATTTGATGTGCATCCTATTTCGCGGTTTCAGCAGTATGCCGAGCAAGCGCCATTCGTATACGACGAGGATGGAATAGCTTATATATGGAACTCACAGTATGATGAGGACGAGCATATTATTGAGCATCAGCTGGCGATCTTTGTAGCAGATGAAGAAGATGATGAGCACTATCGCCGTATCAATGAGCTGCACGTTCAGCGAGCTTATCATCCGATATGGCTGCAACGTGCATTACAAGAAGTTGGCTTTCGGGAGATCAACATATTTGCAGATTTTCAATTTAAGTCGTATAATGAACAATCTGAGCGTTTATTCTTTGTAGCAATTAAATAAGCCGATGCCACTTTACTTTTTTGAAAGCCTGACATTGCTTTGCTGTCAGGTTTTTTTACTTGTCTCGTAAAAGTTGTCGCAGCCATCTATGAGCTACTAAGATTTGGGACTAAAGTATCTACCGATTGAGCGACAATCGTCGAAAGGACTATTCTCGCAAGGCATCGGTTAGCTTACTATGCATCGTACTTGTAGTATTCTGTTTCATTGCGCTGCTAGCACGAAGCTTGTGAAGTGTTCGCTTTAATTGTTCATTTTCTAGAGCGAGCTGCTTTACATGAGCTAGCAATGCTTCATCTCGTTCATTACATTTTTGAAATAGTGATTCAAGTCTAGTTACTGCTTGTTCTGAGTTGTGAATGGTTGACATATTCGTTTCCTCCATAAAATTCAATTAAATTCCAATTTATTCAATCTAGATCTAGTACTAGGATGACGGAGTTATGCAGCTCGAATTTACATTTAAATACAGATTAGTGCATCTTCGTTAACATTCCGTTATCACTATTGTTAATCATATCTGAAATAGCTCAAAGCGTCGAGTAGCGCAAAGCCACGTCGTTATTGGGGTTGTCGCTTTGAAAATATTTTCATAGATTAATTTGCCTTTATTTAATTGACTACTCCTATATCTTGATGTATTATTCTATTCAGTGACTACATATAGTGCATATGTAGTTGAGAGAGTAGTCATCATGATTCTAGCTACAGGCGCATCTACCTATTCCTTTTTTCACAAGGTAGAGCGCTTTTTGATTGCTATATATGGGTGAAGGAGCGAGCGGAATGTTAGTTGTATATGATTCCAAAACGGGTAATGTGAAGCGTTTTGTGAAAAAATTGAATATGCAGGCAGTGTCCATAGATGAAATGCCAGAGGTGGACGAGCCTTATGTATTGATTACATATACAACTGGTTTTGGACAAGTCCCCCCAAAGGTATCGAACTTTTTACAGACCAACCACAAGATGTTGCGAGGAGTGTCTGCAAGTGGAAATCGTAACTGGGGTTCAGGCTTTGCTAAAAGTGCAGACACCATTGCACAAACCTACAACGTACCTGTTATTCTAAAGTTCGAGCTATCTGGCACGAATCAAGACACGCTACAATTTATCGAAAGGGTGCAATCCATTGAAGCATATTGAGTTAAATAACGAGCTGATGCAACGAGGAGCAGACGGTTTTTATCAGCTTGAAAAGGATAAAGAAGCGGTAGCCGCTTTTATGGAAGAAGTCGATGCCAAAAGTATGAAATTTGGCTCTTTCGAAGAAAAAATGAATTATCTAATTGAAAATGATTTTTACGATAATGTTTACGAAAAGTATACATACGATCAAGTCAAAGCGATCTTTGATTTGACCGCGTCGGAAAACTTCGAATTTCAATCGTACATGGCAGCATCTAAGTTTTATAAAGACTATGCGCTAAAAAGCAATGACAAAAAGCAATATCTTGAGCAGTATCATGAGCGTGTAGCGATTGTAGCATTGCATCTGGGCGAAGGAGATTTCGAGCGTGCAGAGCGTATCGCCAAAGCGATGATCGAGCAACGTCTACAACCAGCAACGCCAACGTTTTTGAATGCAGGTAAAAGCCGTCGCGGTGAAATGGTATCCTGCTTCTTGCTTGAAATGGACGATTCTCTTAACTCTATCAACTACGTGCTAGGAACATGCATGCAGCTATCGAAAATCGGTGGCGGTGTTGCTGTAAATCTATCTAAGCTACGTGGTCGTGGAGAGCCGATTAAAGGCGTTGAGGGAGCAGCTAAAGGCATTATGCCGGTGCTTAAGCTAATGGAGGATGCTTTCTCCTATGCGGATCAGATGGGCCAACGTAAAGGCTCTGGTGCAGGATATTATAATATTTTCGGTTGGGATATTATCGAATTCCTCGACTGTAAAAAAATTAACGCCGATGAGAAATCACGTATTAAAACGTTGTCGATCGGTTTAATTATTCCTAATAAATTTTACGAGCTAGCGGCTCAAAATAAGCCGTTACACGTATTCGCACCATATAGTGTGTACAAAACGTACGGCCAGCATCTAGATGACATGGATATTGATGAAATGTACGAAGAGCTACTTGCTAATGATCAGGTTAAGAAAAAAGTCGTGATGAGTGCTCGTGATATGCTTACGAAAATTGCTTCGATTCAGTTGGAATCGGGTTATCCATACATTATGAATAAAAGTAATGCGAACAAAATGCATGCACTTAAAGATATTGGCTCTATTAAAATGTCTAATCTTTGTACGGAAATTTTCCAACTACAAGAAACTTCCGAGATCCAGGATTATGGCGTTGACGATATTATCCGCCGTGACATTAGCTGTAACCTTGCATCCTTGAACATTGTTAATGTTATGGAGCATAAAGCGGTTAAAGATTCCGTACATGTTGGAATCGAGGCGCTAACTACAGTTAGTGATCTATCTAAAATTGATAACGCACCAGGTGTTCGTAAAGCGAACGAAGAGCTGCATTCCGTAGGTCTTGGAGCGATGAATCTGAATGGATTCTTGGCGAAAAATAAAATCTCTTACGAGAGCCCAGAGGCTCGTGAATTTGCTGGCGTATTTTTCATGATGATGAATTTCTATTCACTTGAAAAAAGCATGCTGATTGCCAAAGAGCGCGGTGAAACCTTCAAGGATTTTGAACGCTCTGAGTATGCGAAGGGCACGTACTTCGATCGTTATTTGGAAACGGATTTCCGTCCGAAGCTATCACGCGTTCAGGAGCTATTTGAAGGCATGCACATTCCAGGTCCATCTGATTGGGCAGAGCTTAAAGCTAAAGTGCAGGAGCATGGCGTGTATCATGCATATCGCCTAGCGATCGCACCAACGCAAAGCATCAGCTATATTCAAAATGCGACTTCAAGTGTAATGCCGATTGTTGAGCATATTGAAACACGCACATACGCGAATTCAACAACGTATTACCCGATGCCATATCTATCACAGGATAATTTCTTCTTCTATAAGTCAGCTTACAATGTTGATCAATTTAAGCTAATTGATCTCATTGCAGAGCTTGGCCAACATATTGATCAGGGCGTTTCTACTGTACTTCATGTTAACAGTAATGTGTCCACTAGAGAATTGTCACGCTTCTATATTTATGCCGCGCAAAAAGGCTTAAAATCATTGTATTATACGAGAACTAAACGACTTTCAGTCGAGGAGTGTACAAGCTGCGCTGTTTAAGGCGCAGCTATATTTCATCTTCTAAAGGGGTATGTTTACTATGAAAGCAGTTAACTGGAACCGTCCCGATGACGATTTCACACAAACATTTTGGCAGCAAAATGTTATGCAGTTTTGGACAGATGAGGAAATTCCGTTGTCCGATGACAAAATGGATTGGGAATTAATGAGTTCGGAAGAACGTACACTATATAAAAACGTCCTTGGTGGCTTAACCCTGCTAGATACCGTGCAGGGGGGCGTCGGCATGCCGAAAATTTTAGAGCATGTAGATGGTCTGCAACGTAAAGCCGTACTAGGCTTTATGGCGATGATGGAGCAAATCCATGCGAAATCTTACAGCAGCATCTTTACGACACTTGCTTCTAACGAGGAAATTGATGAGATTTTCCGTTGGGTTGAAACAAATCCACAGCTACAGAAAAAGGCTAAAATTATAACTGAATGGTATAATAGCATTGAGACTCCGCAAGATTTGTATCGTGCGATGGCAGCTTCTGTATTGCTTGAAAGCTATCTGTTCTATAGCGGCTTCTTCTATCCGCTATACTTAGCTGGTCAAGGAAAAATGACGAGCAGTGGTGAAATTATCGACTTGATCCTACGAGATGAAAGTATTCACGGCCTATATGTTGGGGTGCTAGCACAGGAGCTTGTTGCGACATTCTCACAAGCTGAGCAAGAGCAATTGGCGAAGGAAGTGCTTGATCTTCTTCTTGAACTATACGAGAACGAAGTCATTTACACGGATGAATTATATTCATCTCTAGGTCTACAGGAGGAAGTTAAAGCTTATGTTCGCTACAATGCAAATAAAGCTTTAATGAATCTAGGACTTGAGCCTCATTTTCCTGAGGAGCCAATCAATCCAATTGTATTCAATGGTATCAGTACGCATACGAAGCAGCATGATTTCTTCTCCAAAAAAGGAAATGGCTATATTCGTACATTAAACGTTGAGCCATTGACAGATGATGACTTTGTCTTTAATTTTTAATTTGAACACGCAGAAAAGATCGCTCTCGTACATAGCTACGAGAGCGTTTTTTGACCGATTGGTGCCAGTATATTAATCCGTTACTAGGAGGAATGCGGAAATGAAAACCATAGAAGTACAAAATCTAGTACAGCAATTTGGCCTTGAGGTGTTAGCCGGTGCCGCGCAGCTTACTCGTAGCATTACGAAAGCGCGTGTTTATCGACCTGGCTTAGAATTTGTTGGATACTTTGACTATTTTCCGCAGCAGCATATTCAAATACTCGGCCGCAAAGAAATTACATATTTACATCGTCTGACAGAGGAAGAGCGCAATCATCATATCGGTAATATCGTAAAATATCATCCGCCATGCTTTATTGTTACCGCGGGACAGGATGGCTTAAAATATCTTAAAAAATATTGTGATGAAGAGCAGATTCCTCTGCTTCGCACAACCGATGAGACTGCGATGTTTATCGGAAAGCTTGATAATTATTTGCTAAAGGTTCTTGCACCAGAGCAATCCATCCACGGGGTGTGTATGAATGTATCTGGTATAGGCATCATTATTCGCGGTAAATCTGGAGTTGGGAAGAGTGAAACGGCGCATACCTTAATTCGTCGTGGTCATCGCCTAGTCGCAGACGATATTATTGTGCTCAAAAAGCTTAGTCAGCATACATTGCTAGGCTCGCATAATGAGAAAACAAGAGAGTTTCTAGCGTTGCGCAGCGTTGGATTAGTTAATGTTGTGCGATTATATGGCCGCAAAGCGTTTCAAGACGAAACACGGATTACGCTTGATATTGAGCTGACACGCTGGCGAGAGAATGATCTCAACAATGATCTTGACCTAGAGCCGCAATTCGTTGAATATATGGGCGTGAAGGTGCCGCATATCGAAATCCAGCTTCAACCAGGTCGTGACGTGGCTGGACTTATTGAAGCAGCTTGTAACAACTGGTATCTTAAGCAGCAGGGCTATAGTGCGATGGAAGATTTTATGAAACGTTTGCAGATGGAATAATAACGCAAAATGAGGGGATGCTTAATTAGTAGCACATTGGCTGTCCTTTTTATGGAAATTTATGCTACAATAGTGTACGTAGACTAGCTATAATTGTTAATCACTACCGAAATAGAAGCTAGAACAGTTTGAAGTGAATGCTTCCACTGTACTTTTCTTATGATAGTGTTCACTGTACAGCCAGAAAAGTTTAAGGAGGATTATAGCATGGAAGCTTGTTCAATCGTGTACAAATCTACTCTGCATCTTGTTGGTATCCCGTATTGCGGACCATATTCATCATTACCTGATGAATCCATTCGTTTGCAGTCTGATTTTTTGGCAAGAAGGTATGAGTTAAGTCATGTTGTTCAGCCAGATATTCTATATTGCCCTTATTTTGGCAATGAAGCATTTGCTACATATTGGGCTTGCTTCGAGTGGGAGTATACGGAAGAGGAATTACCTTCTGGATTTGTTGCGATTACGATTCCTGCACATCGATATGCGGCGGTGAGTGTTACGTCACAGCGCATCGGTGAAGGTTATGAGCACTTAAATAGTTGGATTCATGAGAACGGCTATAAAAAGCTGGAGCAAGCCGTGTCATTGGAAATTTATTATTTGGAAGCACAGCGTTGGGAAGAAGAGGTTGTAGACTTACTTATTCCGATCGAGGATTGACATTAAAGCTGCCTGTTGACATTAAGATTATGTACAGGCAGCTTTTTTATGTCTATTTTTTGTAAGCGGCGGGAAGAGATTTATAGCTTACTACTTTATTTTTACCTGTAGATTTGGCATAATACATCGCCTCATCTGCATATTTAACGAGTGTGGAGGGATCCTCGCTTTCCTTTGTTGTTGCAAAGCCAACGCTTATTGTCACTAGTGTTTCAGTTTCTACTCTTGAACGGATTTTCTCTGCAACACTTTGCGCCTTTACAGACGTAATATCAATTGCCGCAAGCAATTCCTCACCGCCATAACGACCCGCAATACCATAAGGGGAGGCTTCCTCTTTAATGATACGAGCGACCAAGCTCAGCACGGAATCGGCAAATTGATGCCCTTTTGTATCGTTCAGCCGCTTGAAATTGTCAATATCACAGAAAATAACGGCAACGGCTTTGCGCTGCAGCATGGACATTAGCTTCTTATTAAAATGCTTACGCATATAAAGACCAGTTAGCTCATCGGCAATCGCAGTTTGATATGTAGTTAACAGTCGTTCCATAATCCATTCCAGCAACATATAAAAAATTAGCACATAATAGAGAAGTGGTAGCAGCTGAACGGTAATGGACAACCATAATTCGCTATGCTTAAATACGTATTGGTGTAGCATGTTCGTTATTTGATAAAGAAACATTACGCTTAAGCTGATATAATAGGCGCTGGGCAGCAGCAGCTGTCTTGTCACAATTAAGATCGTACACAGTAAAATAAACATATAACAATCGAGCACGGGCAGGGCTATTGTTCCACTGCCTTCAATTTCGTAAGGGCTGATAAAGAAGCTGCTTGCTACTGCAGCAGCGGCACCAACAGCCAGTAATAGAATAGGTGTTAGTCTGATCGTCACGCCACCTGCATACATTTTCATAAAGACAAAATTTATTAATATAAAGGAAATGATAGTATTTAGTGTCGAAGTAATATAAAATGACATAGGCGCACTTTGCGTGCTGCTTATCGTTAGTATGGACAGCAATTGCGGAATCATAGCTAACGTCAACCCGCCAATTAATGTAATGAAAATCGCTTTTTGTCGATAGCGGCGCATAATCTGAATGGAAGTGATTAGGCAAAGTCCGATGACAATGATGCACATGCAAGAAGAGAGAAGCGTAATTAAGTTTAAGTTTTCAAGTATTATTGTCATGTAGTAACCTCTAGTTAATATTTTTTGTTATTTTTAGTTTACAGAAACATATGTTCTATAATATCATAAATTGTCGTGTGGTAGAATGGTTACAACAGAATTAAGGAGCTGGTATCAGTGAAAATATTACAAGCATTGTTCTTCCCACCTGAACAGCCGGGAGGCGTTTCCTCGATGGTGCCTTATATCCAGGAGCGCTTTAATCAGATGGACTACGAGATGGAGTTGTTTTCTTTACCTAAGCGTATTCGCAATAAAGGAAATGAGGACATTCAATTTAATACATTCGACTATACGCCATATATCGGTAATAAATTAGTAGATAAATATATACAGACGTATCGTGACTACCTATGGTGGACGAAGATGCGGATCAAAAAATCATATGATATTATTCATGCTCATCATCCGATTGCTGCAATGGCGATGAAGCAAATTTTTCCAGATACAAAGCTAATTCTTACGCTTCACTCAAGCTATGAGCGAGAGCTTATTCTTAATAAGGTGATTAAGCCAGATAGTGTAGAGGCAAAATTTTTAACGAGTATTTATCGTGAGCTAGAAGTAACTGCTGACCGGATTTTGACTGTTTCACATGCGTTCCAATCGTATTTGAAAAATTATGTCGAAGATGCTGACCAAATTAAGGTTATTCATAACGGCTTCGATGAAAAGCGATTTCGTCCGATTGCCCATGAAAATGAAGTGACTCAGCTGATCACTGTATGTCGTCTTGTTCCTGCAAAAGGGCTAGATGTGCTGCTAAAGGCGTGTGCTCGCATCAAAGCAAAGGGTCATCCGTTTGTGCTGCATATTATCGGTGACGGTCCAATTCGTGAAGAGCTGGAAGCAATGGCTCAGCAATTAGGGCTGTATGATGACATAATTTTTTACGGCTATATGCTGCATCCAGAGGAATTCATGCCGTTCTTTGATGTGTTTGTATTGCCTTCACGTGCAGAAGCATTTGGTTCCGTATTTGCAGAAGCGGCATTATGTCAGCTCGCATTAGTTGGTACCGATGTTGGCGGTGTATCTGAGCAAATCGAAAATGGCGTGAATGGCTTATTAGTTCCAGTTGAGGATGATTCTGCGTTAGCAACTGCACTAGAAACGCTCATTATCGATCCAGATTATCGATATCAGCTAGCTCGTGAAGCATCTAATAAAGCGAAACGCGACTACTCTCTAGAGCGCGTAATAGCACAGCTGAAAAAAGTATATCGTGAGGAATTAAATAAATAATTTTATTTCTTTGTAAATACACAAAAAGTCCCAAACCATATAAATGGCGTTAGGACTGTTTGTGTTTAAAGCCCATTCAATTTATAGTCGTTTACGTGCGATAAGGAAAAACCAACCAAGACTAATAAAGCCGAACAATGGGTAGAGCATAGAAAGTAATGTTCCGAAGCCAATTTGGCTCATAAAATAACAGCAGACGATAGCACAGAAGATAATTAGCGCCTTAGGGAGCTTGGAGCGCTCATGCACCTGCAGAGCAAGTCCATAAATATCTGCGAGCAAGGTAGTAAACACTTCAGCGAATATAATCGTTATATAAATGTAATAAACAAGGGTGCTCATCGTACGTGCGATGCCGCCCATCGGAATAGCGAATTGCTGCACGCCTGGCATATGTGCGGATAAAGCGATATGTCCCACGATCAGCATAAAGCCGATACCTAGCCCGCCAATAATGGCGCCCCATTTAATGGTTGCCTTTTTCTCAGTTTCTGCGCCAATTGGTACAAGCACCGCTTGAGCTAAAGCTAAGTTAAAGGCGGTGTACAAGAAGGGGGTGCTTAATGCCGTCCATAGTGGGAAATCTGTTTTGATCGTTAAAAAGCTGCGTGTATTGGGCATGTCCAGCGTATTGAAGAAAATAATAAAGGTAAAAAGTAGCATGATCGGAACAACGATTGAGTTTACAGCGATAATCGCATGCATGCCGCGCAGCAGCAGGAAGAAGCAAATGAGTGCTGTAAAGATGAGGCCGAGCTGATAAGGAAGTTCCCAATTCTCTTCGAAGATCGTTCCAGCTCCAGCGAGCATGACTGCCGATACGCCGAGCAGCACCACGAGCATAAACATACTTATGATAAAGCCAAGCTTGTTGCCGAATAAGGCAATATTAAGGTCCTCGTATGATTTAGCTTTTATTTGATTCGCGAGCAGCATGACCTTGTAGCCGAGCCATATAAATAAAAAGGTGGCCAGCACGATTGCGTACGTTCCCCAATTGCCAAACCTCGTGAAAAATTGCAATATCTCTTGACCCGTAGCAAAGCCAGCTCCAACAATCGTTCCCATATAAATTGCAGCGATTTGTAATGCTTTAATCCAATCCCGTAATTCCATACACTTCCCCCATTTTGATGGCTGTTTTGTACTATTAGCCATTATATGTCTGTCGTTTGACAAGCATGACAAGCTTTTCGTGTTATAAATGTGTCATGTAATATTTGCAATTTCAGGGCAAATATTTGTAGATCACTTCTCACCGCTTGCTAGATTAGCGCACATGTGGTATTTTACTGAAAAGGGAATGAAGCGGAGGGAATTCAAATGGAACAATTAAAGCAACGAATTTTAAAGGAATCAGCAATCATCTCCAATGATGTGTTGCGCATGGATTCCATCATCAATCAGCAAGTAGATCCTTCGCTAATTATGGAAATTGGTAAGGAATTTGCAGCAAGATTTCGTGAGGAACGCATTACGAAAGTATTAACGATTGAATCTTCAGGGATTCCAGCAGCATTTGCAACGGCATATGAGCTGAATATTCCACTTGTCTTTGCTCGTCGTAAGCAAACCGTAATCAATGATCCAGATAGCTACGTGGAGCGTGTACCGTCCTTTACGAAGGGAATGGTATCTGATCTAGTCATATCTAAGCAATTTTTAAGTAGTGACGATCGCATTTTATTTATCGATGACATCATCGCTAATGGTGACGGTGCTCGCGGTTTAGTGAAGATCATTCAATCTGCAGGTGCAGAGCTTGCAGGTATGGGAATTGTTGTGGAGAAGTCATTCCAAGCAGGTGCAAACTTCTTTAGAGAGCAAGGCATTCGAGTGGAATCTCTAGTTAAAATTGCATCACTTGATTCGGGAGAAGTTGTATTTAAAGACTAATTTCCAGCTTAATGTAGTTGTTAGAAGCTTCTCATTTCTTATATAATGGAAATAAGAGCGAAGGGGGACGTAAGGTATGAAGCAGATCGATGACCAATTTATGAATGATAAAATTGCTAGTGCTAAAGTTTCTTTCGAGCGAGCTTTAGATTGCAAGCACACGGAGTTTGATGATTTATATCCATATATGATTGAGCACCCGCAATTTTTCTGGTATAAGCGTTATGTCGCATGGTCTGAATTACTTACGATTGTAAAACTATGCGAGGAACTTTCTATCACATGGAAAGAACAGTTTTCCGAAAAGCAAATTGTTTATATCGAAAGTCGCGTTATGTCCTCAAGAGTGTTGGATGAATGGTTTGAAACGAACGATTCAAAAGAGCATGCAATTAACGAATAAGTAGCATCAAAGTCTTAACGAAGTCCATTTCGTTAAGGCTTTTTATTACATAGGAGGTTTGGGATGGTATCTGAACAGCAATTAGATGCATTTCGTCAATCTGGTGAGCTTGTTAGGGTTGTGCGAGATAATATGGAAAGCAATGACGTGAAGGGTATTGTCGTTGCCTGGGATAATGAAAGCGTTATGATAAGAAAGCCAAGTAAACGCGTCGTAAAGCTAAGTCGTACGTATACATATATTGCAGCAAGTGAAGAGAGACCAAATCTTGTTTAACAATAATGTACACTAAGGAGATGAAGACGATGTTGTGTCCAGTATGTGATGGAGTAACACTACGTGAGGTTGAAAAAAATGGTGTATTAATTGATGTTTGTCCTTCGTGTAAAGGAGTTTGGCTTGACCGAGGAGAGCTAGACAAGCTAATGCACGATGTTCATGAAACACACAAGGAATATGATCAGCTACACTCGTATGTGGATGGCATTCAGCGCAAAGGGCTGCCTGTAAAGCCTGCACAACACACGACGTCCTATAATCCTAACAGCTATGGCTCTATCTATCCAAAGGGCTATGGTGATTACCATAAAAGCCATAAATCTTACGGATATGATAAATACGGCCGACCATATAAGAAAAAGAAAAAATCTGTATTCTCTGTGCTAGAGGATTTATTTGATTAACAATTAACATTGGAAAAGCAGCAGATGAGGTGCAATTACTGCATCATCTGCTGCTTTTTTTATTACATAACTAATTTGGGAAATGGATAACCTAATGGCAATGACTGACGACAAAGGAGATGAATGCATGAAGCATAAGCTAATAACTTCCTTACTAATAGCAATCTTAATTGGATGCTATAATATGCCAGTTAGTTATGCACAAGGTAAAGAAAAGGAGCAGCAATCGATTAGTGATCACAAGATCGCAATTGTCATTGATGATCTCGGCAATGATATGGAGGGAACTGAGGAAATTCTAGCACTCGACGCTCCGCTTACGGTTGCAGTGATGCCGTTTCTTCCAAGCTCACAGCGTGATGCTGAGCAAGCGCATGCTGCTGGACATGAAGTGATTTTACATTTGCCAATGGAGCCGAATCGAGGCTTAAAGAGATGGCTTGGACCAGGTGCGATAACAGCGGATTTAACAGATGAACAAGTAAGAAAGCGAGTGGAGGAAGCAATAGCCCAGGTTCCACACGCTATTGGGATTAACAATCATATGGGCTCAAAAATAACAGCGAATGAGCGAATTATGCGTGTCATTTTGCAGGTGTGCAAGGAGCATAATCTGTTCTATCTCGATAGTAAAACAACAGACAAATCAGTTGTCCCAAAGCTGGCTAATGAGCTAGGGGTACCTTTTGTGGAAAATGGCCTGTTTTTAGATGACCAATATACTGCGTCTCATGTTCATAAGCAAATGCAGAAGGTATACCAATTAATAAAGTTTAACGACACAACAATTATTATTGGACATGTCGGTATGCCAGGGAAGTATACATCGGCGGAGCTAGCTCGCCATATCCCTAAACTGCAGCAGCAGTGTGAAATTGTACATTTGAGTGAGCTTGTACGAGCTTCGTTAATTGACCCAGAGGTAATGTAATATACCACCAGCAATGCTCTCTGCGATTTTTGTTTGCCCTACGTTAGAGGTCATACGCTCAAGATCGCTCGCATTACTAATGAAGCCCATCTCAACTAAGACTGCAGGTGACTTAACGTATTTTAATACGTAAAAGCTTTTTACAGCAATGGGCCGTTTGCTTGTTGCATATAACGAGTTCAGTTCCTCCTGTATGTGATGCGCGAGCATCACACTTTCTCCAGAGGGCTGATGCAACACAAGTGGTCCATGAGCCTTCTTTGACGGGACAGAGTTAACGTGCAGACTAACAAACAAAATATGATCAATTTCACGAGTTAAGCCCATTCGCTGTGATAAATCCCGCAAATGTCTAGAAGAGGTACGGTGCCAACGATTATCATCACTTAAGGCGTAATCATGCGTACGATTCAGAATTGTAGGAATTCCGCGACTTACCAGTGCTGCATATAACTTCTTCCCGATATCCAAATTTATATCCTTCTCCCGTACAGTTCCATTGACCGCACCGCCATCAACGCCTCCATGACCAGCATCGATAATTACAGCGGTTGTCGGAAGGAGCTGCTTCATATCAAGAGGAGCAAGCTCTTTATTTTGTACTTGTCCATCGGTAGGAGACAGCTCAACGAGGTTATAGTCACCACGAACTGTTTCAGCTTGAGCAAAAATGGAGTTATTCGTGAAATCATTGGAATTGAATAGCGATAGCATACAGCAAATGATAAAGCAAATCATATAACGTTTTGAATATTTCATAGTGATGCCGCCTTTCAAGAAGAGCAAGTATCGGATGATTACTGGCTTTAGCATGGCTTGCTGCTTGTCGTTTCATACATCGTTTGTATCGTTTGAATTTAGGACGAATGGGAATACTGTAAACAACGTTATGATCAATATCTGTATGATAGTAAGGAGAATGAGGTATGGGAAAAATAACTGGCAATGAGTATTTGCAGTATTTAACAGAGCAGCTTGTCGAATATATCGATAAGCCAGCGGAAGAAAGAAAGCAAGCAAAAAAAATAGCCAAAGCTCAAAAGGAGCAATGGCTGTTGCGTTGGTTTGGTGCAGGTGGAATGGGGATTATGCTATGGTGGAATAAAAGAAACAATCGTAATAAGGGCTAGTAGATGGTTGGTTCGTAAAAATAACCTTCGTCCATTAATAGATCATAAGCGATATAGCGTACAAGCTCTCCATTATCGTCCTGCAAGGCGAGATAAAGCTGACGCTCATTCCATTCGTGATAGCCAGTGATGGAATAGGCAGAGAAAACTGTTTCATTCCAGCTCTCTGTTGTATATCGAAGCTCGCTGCCAAGCTCAATGCTGGTTTCGATTGAATAATCGTCAATCAACCGTTTATTTAATGCATCGCCTGTTAACCAGGGCATTACTTTGTATGGTGAAAAGTAGTCTCTAGTCAACGCAGCAGTAAGCAGAGCAGGGCTGTTTGACGTAACGCAATCGTACTCTGCTTTTACATGCGGTTGACTAGCTTGACCAATAATATGTGACTTCATAATCGGAAATTGCTCCTGCATAAATGGCTCGATATAAGAGCTCTCATCACTATGTTCAACAGCTATGACAGCATGAAATGGTGAGAAATAAAGGAGTGAGTCGCTATTCTCCGCCAGCAATTGCAAGTCACCGACCCCATATTCACCTAATACATAACTGCCATCCTCTGTTGCATGTACAATCATATACCCTACGACATCCTGTCCATTTTTAACAAGCACAAGCCATCCATGTGTACCAGGTCCAAGCGCACCTATAGAAACTGTTGCATTCTTCCAAGCTTCAAATCCCTTCTGCTCAGCTAACTCTTGCTGCCACTGCTTAACGGTGGAGTTTAGCTCATTTTGCGGAACAGTTTGCAGCGCTGAAACCAGCGCATGATACGAGGGCTGCATGCCAAAAATTAAGAGCGTACTAACTAGCTTTAACGCAATCATTGTTAACTTTAGATTCATTCCATCACCTCACTATTCTACAAGCGATAACGTACAGCATATTTAAGTGAATACGCTAATTACTCATTTAATAGTAGTGGACAAGCTGTAAAAAGACTGTTAGTTCTTGTCACGCAGCATGTGGTGAAGTCGCTTCTATTTTTGTAGAGTATAGTCGTATTAACGTTAACGGTATGCTAATCTATCCCATCAAGGTGGAATATTCCGCAATTGATGACAGATGCCGTGACCCTAGGCTCATATTGCCAGCGAATTTCCTCCTTACGCTTTTCCTGAAGTGCTGCTATTTCTTGCTTCTGTTCCTCCTCAGCATGCTGCAGTAATGGTGCGTAAAAGCTGTCTAATCGCTCCAATTCCTCAGCTAATCTACTCTGTGCCTCAACTGCCCAGTCATAGCTATATCCCTTTAGCTTGCGCTCCAGATGTGCCTCAGCGATCGACAGTGCCTTATTGTGGGAAATGCCATTCTTGGCGATATGCACATTTGGAGGTATCCGAGGAGATAAACGGATGTTTTGCAGTCGCTCATGAAAATTCTCCACACAATGACCTGTAACGAGCGAAATACCCAGACTGTGCAGCTCCTCACGTTTACGATCACAGCTAAATTCAACGATATAATTGACAGCTAGCCAAGCGGTGTACGGTCGCGAAGCATAAGGGTGCAGCGCTCGTTGTTGCGGCTCCTCGTAGAGACAAACATAGCTGCCGTTGCGCTCAGTAGATTGGAATAACTGCTGTAGTCGATTGGATCCGAAATGTAAAATCTCTTGCGGAACACGCATAATGGGTTTCGCGACAATGCCAAGCGTTCGCTCCAGTGCTTTATCCGCAGTAATGATCGTTTCCTGTTGCTCCTGCTGAGCTTGGGTGTCCGCTAGCTGCTTGTATTTTTCCTCATCAAATATAAATAGAAAGCTCATTGTCTCGGGTGTTTCATTCACCCGATCGATAAAGCTCCAATAATATGGACGGTTGGTCAATTCACGATCGGCTTCTGGTGAAAGCTTAACTTTTATATGATGTGGTGATTTATCGAGAATCGTACATTCCGTAGCGTCCAGATAACGCTGTACAAAACGATAAATTTGCTTTGTGTTCATAACTACACCTCTATCGTAAGTTTTTCTCCTGCTTGTAGGATGTGAACACCTCACCGATGCTGTTGATCTCATTGGTTAGCGTATGAGGATCAGCTCCTCGCAAAATGGCCTTCGCAAGCTGCTGCTCGATCGAACCGCTACTTGCCTCAATTCGTTCGATAATATGATCGAGCTCGCCGATAACCAGCTCGAATAAATTAATTTTCTCATGCAGCAGATGGAGAATGTGCTCCTCAATTGTGTTGACGGTGCATAGATTGAAAATATTGACATCCTGAGTCTGACCCAGTCGATGCACACGTCCAATTCGTTGCTCGACGCGCATCGGATTCCAAGGCAGGTCAAAGTTAATCATATTGTTACAAAATTGCAGGTTAATCCCTTCGCCGCCTGCTTCTGTAGCAATTAACACTCTTGCTTTTCCACGGAATAAATCCATCATCCAATCCTTTTTCCCTCGATTCATCCCACCACGATAAGGAACGGCAGCGATATTGTGCTTACTAAAAAATTGCAACAAATATTCCTGAGTAGCACGGTACTCGGTAAATAAGATTACCTTATCGTTGCATTGCTCGATAATTTCTAATGCCTTTTCCGCCTTGGTATTGGATGTGATCGCACGAATACATTCTACAAGCTCCCATATTTTAGGACGTAGAGGAGAGTCTTCACTTGTTTTCTTAAACATATTAACAAGCGTTAAAAAAACAGCATCGCGACTGCTGCATACTTCGCGCTGCAAGGTAACGAGTGAGAGAATGCTGCTAATGTCTATTCCATCCTGTCTCGCTTGCTGCTGAACGAAATTTGTCACTGCATCATATAGCGACTGCTCCTCAGGGGAGAGCTGCAGGTTAATGTTGCGAACAATGCGCTTGGTGAAATGAATCCCGCCATCACCACGGCGGTTGCGAATCATAATCGAGCTTAGAACGTCCTGCAATTGATCTTCGTTTTTCGGGAGACGCTTATCGACCACATAATTGCTATTAAATTCACCCTGTGCCCCAAGCTGACCTGGTTTTAGCAATGAGATCAAGTTAAATAGCTCATCGAGATCATTTTGAATTGGTGTAGCTGTTAGCAGTAGACAATATTTCTTACTTAGCTGCACAGCAAATTGATAATTGGTCGTTTTTTTATTTTTTAATTTATGAGCTTCGTCAATAATGATTAAATCGTAGTCTGTCGCTAGCACAGTCTCACGGTGCGGCTCTCGCTTAGCCGTATCTAGTGAGGCGACAACGATATCATAGCCCCAACTATGCGATTTACGCTGTGCCACCGCTTGAATACCAAACTTCGTATTCAGCTCACGCACCCATTGCAGCACAAGCGAAGCGGGTACGAGGATCAGCGCTTTTTTAACTAGCCCACGCACAATATATTCTTTTAGTATTAACCCAGCCTCAATCGTCTTACCTAACCCTACCTCATCAGCTAAAATCGCTCGACCTCCCATTTCGTGCAATACACGTTTGGCAGTATCAAGCTGATGCTGCATCGGCTCGAAGCCAGGTAAGCTTCGTAAGCAAAGTAATTCATCGAAAGAGTTTATAAGTGTAGCTTGCTTAGCCTCAAGTGCAAGCTGATACATACTCCATTGATCCCATGGTCCGTTTTGATTGATACGCTGCTGCAGCTCGTTAAACCACGCACGATTAAAATTGAGATTAAGTGAAGGATGGATCGCTTTTTGCACATCCGGCTGATTGATAACTGTGTTAGAATAGAATGAATTATTCATAGTTGCTCCTTTTCGTTACAGTTGCTTAGCTCTATTATTGCCCAAACGCTACCAAACATAATCTTTAGCATTTAGGAAAACTTAGTTACGAAATTGTTCAAAAGTCATATGTTAAAACTATATATAGTATGATAATATTATTCTGTACACTACATATTGAATGGTGGGAGTGAGTTCATGAGTACATTGCAAGGATTAAGTGAAAAAATATTTTTAGATCGATACGCACGTAAAAATGCCGATGCCGTTCAGGTTAAGGCAGGGGATACCGTGCTAGTTCTGCTGAAAGATGATTCAGCGTTTCCAGTGAAGGAAGCAGGGGATGTCCTATCACGCAGCGGGAACGAGGTAGTCGTTCAGCTACGCAGTGGTGAAGTCGTCAGCACAACGATTGACAAGCTAACCCATTCGTTAGAAAAAACTCCAGAAGAAATGTGGGATCGCTTAGCCGGTGCAATGGCTTCCGTTGAAGCAACGGACAAGCAATCGCTATGGCAGGATCGGTTTCGTTACATATTAGACGATTGGAAGCTAGTTCCAGGTGGACGTATTGCGGCTGGTGCAGGAGCAAGTGATGAGCTAACGCTGTTTAACTGCTATGTAATTCCATCCCCTCACGATAGTCGTGGCGGCATTATGGCGACCTTGGCAGAAATGACGGAAATTATGGCGCGCGGCGGCGGTGTAGGGATTAATTTATCTTCACTTCGACCTAAACGCACAACGGTAGTTGGTGTGAATGGTACTTCTAGCGGTTCTGTCTCTTGGGGCGGACTGTTTAGCTATACAACGGGATTGATTGAGCAAGGGGGTAGTCGTCGTGGTGCACTGATGCTTATGCTGAACGATTGGCATCCAGATTTGCTTGAGTTTATTACGGTTAAGCAAACGATGGGGAAAATTACGAATGCTAACCTTTCCGTATGTATTAGCGATGGATTTATGGATGCTGTTAAGCATGATAAAGAGTGGGAGCTTGTATTCCCGGATACAACGGACACTGAATACGATGAAATTTGGAATGGAGACCTGGCAGCATGGCGCAAGCTTGGTAAGCCAGTTATTGTTCATAGCACTGTAAAGGCAAGAGAAGTATGGAGCACAATTATTGAATCCGCTTGGAAATCAGCTGAACCAGGCGTTGTATTTATGGAACGTTATAACAATATGTCAAACAGCTGGTATTTTAACCCAATCATTTGTACCAATCCTTGTGGTGAACAAGGCTTGCCTGCCTGGGGCGTATGCAATTTATCTGCGATTAATTTATCCAAATTTTACGATGAAGAGAATCATGATGTGGATTGGGAAGAACTTGCGAAGGTCACTCGTTGGTCGGTGCGCTTCTTAGATAATGTGATCGATCGCACGCCTTATCATTTTCCAGAGAATGAAGCGAACCAGAAGAAAGAGCGTCGAATTGGTCTTGGCTCAATGGGACTTGCTGAGCTCATGATTAAGCTGAATATTCGTTACGGCTCTCCAGAATCATTAGAGTTTTTGGACAAGCTATATGGGTTTATCGCTAAAGAGGCTTATTTGTCATCTGCTGAAATCGCAGGCGAGAAGGGCAGCTTCGGGGCATTTGATAAGGATTTATATGTACAAAGCGGCTTTATGAAGGTGTTAATTGAACAATACCCAGAGGTAGCAGAGGCGATTGCTGCAAATGGTATGCGTAATGTTACTGTGATTACGCAAGCGCCGACAGGTTCAACTGGTACGATGGTAGGTACATCAACAGGGATTGAACCATACTTTGCCTTTAAATATTTCCGTCAAAGCCGTCTTGGTTACGATGAGCAGTATGTACCGATTGCCCAAGAGTGGCTAGATAAGCATCCAAATGAGCAGCTGCCAGACTACTTTGTAACATCGATGAGCTTAAGCGCAGAGGATCATATTCGTGTGCAAGCAGCGATTCAACGCTGGGTCGATAGCTCGATCTCTAAAACGGCGAATTGCCCGAATGACTTCACGATTGAGGAAACCGAGAAGCTATATGAATTAGCATATGAGCTAGGCTGTAAAGGTGTAACGATCTACCGTGACGGTAGCCGTGATGTGCAGGTGCTATCTACAGAGCAGAAGAAGGATAAAGATGGCGAAGCAGAGGCTGGTACAACTGCAACCGAAGCTATAAGTTCCGAGAAACAAACTAGCGAGCCTAAAGTTGAGGTAGCTGCGAATAGCTTCTCCGAGCTAGTTTCTGGAGCAATGGATAGCAAAGGTGCAACAACACCACCAGCAATTGGTGAGGATAAACAATACAAGCGTCGTCCACAAGTGCTGCAAGGTGCGACGTATAAGCTAAATACGCCACTTGGGATGGCCTATATTACGATCAATGATCTTGATGATGTGCCGACGGAGATCTTCTTAATCGTTGGTAAAGCGGGCTCGGATGTATTTGCGATGGCGGAAGCGCTTGGTCGTGTATGTTCATTGTTCCTGCGTTATGGCGATCATGGTAACAAAACTCAGCTGCTTATTAAGCATCTGAAAGGAATTGGCGGTACAGGTGCAATTGGCTTCGGTCAGCATCGTGTTGAATCCATTGCAGATGCGGTTGCGAAGGCGTTAGAAATGCATTTGAATAACAAAGCGCAGCGAGCTGAGCATTATTCTTCTTACGACGGTGCTTATGAACAAGCTGGGCAGCAGCAATTAATCTCTGATTATAAAGGCGCAGCAGCTTCATCAACAGAGCAGAAAGCTACAGATGCTGAAAGTGCGCACATTTTAGCCGCAACTCATTCAGCAGCAGATTCAACGCATGTTGATCTATGCCCAAGCTGCGGCTCTGCGAGCCTAGTTAATATTGAAGGCTGTAAGCAGTGTAGCTCTTGTGGGTATAGTCGTTGTGGGTAAGGGTGTATATTTTATCTAGCAAAATGAATAAATACGCATAAGTAAATAACAAAGAGCGGTTGGTAAATGTGCCAACCGCTCTTTGTTTTGGTCTTATTCTTGCGAAGTATTGAAAATAATTAAATAGAAGAAAAGCTTGACTCCGTCTAATAAAAAAGATATTGTAGATATGTTAAGTCTATAATCAAGGTGATAAAATGAAATTATCAAAAGGAACAAACTATGCGCTTCATACAATGCTATTTTTAGCGGTAAACCCTCCTAATGAGCATATTGGTGTAGCGAAGTTAGCAGAACGTCAAGGTGTTTCACCAACATACCTATCAAAAATATTAACAAAATTAGTTAAATCAGGGATGGTTATATCTGTTTCGGGTGCCAATGGTGGCTATAAATTAAAGCATGGCTGGGAAGAAATTTCATTACTTGATGTAATAAAAGTAATTGAAGGCTTATCATCTATGTCTGATAATTGTTTAAATCATAATCCGAACTGTTTAATCCAGAAGGCGATTGAATCAGCAGAAGGCAAATTTTTAAATGAATTAAATCAAACGTATCTAGTAGATTTGTCGAACCAAATCATTGAAACATCATTTATTTAATATAAAATAGTGGTGTTTCATACCCTAATTAAAGACATTAACACTCTTTAATGTCTTCGAATGAAATGGAGGAAGAATAAATGAATAAATATGATTGTATTGTTATAGGTGGTGGGCCTGCAGGATTAGCTGCAGCGTTAACGTTAGGGAGAGCACGTAGACATGTTGCAATCTTTGATAATGCGACAAACCGAAATCGTGTCACACAAGAGGCACACGGATTTTTAACGAGAGATGGCATAAAACCAGATGAGTTCAAAGCGATTGGCATGAGGGAATTACAGGCATACCCTTCCATTTCAATTATTAAAGAAACTGTTATTGAGGTTAAGAAAGATACGGAAACTAATTTGTACGTCGTCTATTGTGATCAACGTCAGTATCAAGCAGAGAACATATTGCTCGCTACAGGTATCCAAGAGGAATTTCCTTTACAGCAAATAAGAGAATATTACGGGAAAAGTTTATTTAGTTGCCCGTATTGTGACGGCTGGGAGATGCGCGATTTGCCTTTAGCAATAATTGCTGAAAATGAAGCACACGCTCACCATTTAGCAAAGCTCGTGTTCAATTGGTCAAAGGATCTAATCGTTTTCACAAACGGAGTGGAAGTATCTGAAGAAGTGCAATATGATTTGAAGCGCAATCACATAAAAGTATATACAACACGAATCAAACAATTACATGGGAACGAAGGGATTCTAGAAAACATTGAATTAGAGAATGGCGAATATGTTGCAAGGAAAGGAGGATTTGCTGTTCCAAGCTTTTATCGTCCGAATGAATTTGCTGAGCAATTATTATGCAATACAGATGAAAATAACATAATTGTAACTGACGGCGTAGGTCGCACATCGGTAAAGGGTGTTTATATTGCTGGAGAAACAGAGAAAGCCAATCCATCTTCCTTACTAATTGCTGCGGCTGAGGGCAATCGAGTTGCTACTAGCATCAATATGGATTTAACATTAGAGAGATTCTAATAGTAAGCGGAGGGGCTTCCTTCGGTGCAAGCTCATCCGCTTCTGACTAATAATACCTAACTTAAACTTCATAGCTACCTAAGATCATAAAATCTACAACAGCACCGTTCATAGGCGTTTCTGAGCCTAAAACGGTGACTCCGAGAACAGGCAATGTCAAACCGTTAATTTCGGTAACATTAGCCGAGACATATTTAGCAGCAATGTTTTTCTCTCGCATAATAACTTTAGGTCTGGAAATGACTATGGGATTTGTAGAATATACACTCGCCACTGCGTACTCAATCGTCGTTAATAATGAATTTCCAGTCGCTGAGCCATTGTCCGTGAAATAAAGTGTGGCTACACCATCTGCATCTGAAGTAGCTTGGCCATAAACAATACGGTTCAATCGCTTTGGATTTGCCTCACCTGCTTTTAAAACTTGAATTAGTGTTGGTGCAAGCGTAATAAATTCAAGGCCCACAGCAATTCCCCCTATGAAAGTTAGTTATCTGTTATTCTATGGATTTCGTGTCTGTATGGTTACAAAAATAGTAGAGTTAGAGGGGGAGAAGTATTTCCTTTGTAATAATAAATTGTTCGAAGCAAAGAATCATAACCGTAATAAGGTTATGGTTCTTTTTATTTACTTCGACGATAGAAATGATGTTTTTATCTAAGGATATAGTTTTAATTTCATCCGATATATTCCGTAAATATAATATCGAGTGAAAAATGAATGGTTAGAATATAATGTAACTGTGAAAGGGGGCGATGAATTGTTACAAGAGTTCAATCAATTAATGGATTACATCGAAAAAAATATGACAAAAGAAATCTCTGGTGATGAAATATCCAAAATAGTTGGGTTATCTGATTATCATTTTAAGAGAATGTTTTCCTATATGGCAGGCATGTCATTACATGAGTATATCAAGAACAGAAGGCTATCATTAGCTAATGTGGAGCTTATTAACGGTGAGAAGGTAACAGATGTTGCTTATAAATATGGCTATCGATCAATCGAGGGATTTTCAAGAGCCTTTCGAGAATGGTGTGGCTTCTTACCATCAGAAGTAATAAAGAATAAAATACAAAAATCATTTCCTAAATTCACATTCTTTATAGATATAAAAGGAGGAATATCCATGGAATTTAAAATTGAAAAGAAAGAGAAGTTTAATATTGTTGGAGTGTCAACAAGAATACCTATTCAATTTGAAGGTGTAAATAATGCAATCCTAGAACTAGCTCAGTCTATTACCGAACAGCAAAGAAATGAAATGCGCCAATTAGGAGATGTATATCCTCATCAAGTATTAAATGTATCCTATGATTATGATGAAGGTTTCTTAGAAGAAAAGGGCTTCTTAACTCATCTGATAGGTTTTGCGACAACGAAAGAAAACCCTTTTGATGATTTAGATCAAATTACAATTGAAGAGAGCTTATGGGCAATTTTTCCGAATCAAGGTCCATTTCCTGCAACGCTTCAAGAGATAACTGCTAAAATCTATTCGGAATGGCTACCAACCTCGGGGTATGAACTAGCTGATCTACCTGGAATTTCCTTTACAAAGCACGATGGTACTTTTGAAGATCTTTATAGCGAGGTTTGGATCGCATTAAAAAATAAGAACTAAAAATAATTATTCTTCAATAATCGAGCGCTTCCTAAATTAAGGAGGTGCTCGTTTGCGCTTATCTACTATTGTGCGAATAAGTTTGTTGTGAGTAATGAGATTAAACAAAGCTAACTTGTATATCACCTGTAATGATTTTCTTGTAACTTCATTATTTCCTAAATTTGGAGTAAATATTTATTGGGATTATGGGTTGTCAAATGTTATTCATCTATGATATATTATTATTCCGGCCAAGAAAACGGGCTGGTAACGAGACAAGTAAATGAATTTCAAATAATTAATTGATTATTTAATTCAAAAAAAGCTTGCACAATAATGATTAACATGATAAGATATTCCTCGTTGCTTTTCGAAAGCTAAAGCGACGAAATAAAACTTCTATTATATGAAGTTTTAATTGATCTTTGAAAACTGAACAACGAGTAAGAACTGCCATTCATCATTTTCACCCCGTGAGAATGATGAATAAAAAGCGAAATAAATGAGCAATCAAACACTTTAATGGAGAGTTTGATCCTG
>Ga0182739_1000331_pt1 | contig 69917 bp, 63 predicted proteins | sample eDN5th30CBELigBY_FD_128873 | JGI IMG/M metagenome (GOLD analysis project Ga0182739, IMG submission 128873) | Enriched backyard soil microbial communities from Emeryville, California, USA - eDNA 5th pass 30_C BE-Lig BY (version 2) (version 2) | ecosystem: Environmental > Terrestrial > Soil >... | reverse complement strand
GGAGCCGGTGGCGCAGAGCGTCGAGGAGGCGGTGGACCTGCGTTTCCTGGCCGCTGGGGAGGAGCCGGGCGACGACCCCGAAGGGCCGGATGAGATCCCGACCGAGCGGAACGTGCTGGAACTGGGCGAGGCGCTGGCGGAGCAGCTCTCCCTGGCGCTCGACCCTTATCCGCGCGCGCCGGGCGCCGCCTTGCCGGCCGAGGTGCGGGAGGATGAGGAGGAGGGGCCGCCACGCCGCAATCCCTTCGCTGTGCTGAAGGGCGGCAAGGCTTGAGCTTGCTGCGCTCCGTTGCGAAAACAAGCCGTTCAGGCGGGATGTAACAGCGGTATATCAACACTGGCGGCCCCGTGATGCCGCCTGTAAGACGGGGCGCATGCGCCGGAGAGACCTGAACGCCCTTCTCCTTGCCGCAGCCCTGCCGCTGCCGGCCTTGGCCGGTCCGGTGGCGCCCGCGGCGCGGCCCGGGACGGAGGCATTGCTCCGCCTGGCGGCCCGGCTTCGCGCCCTGGACGCCGACGGCCTCTTGCCGCGCCTCTACGACATCCCGGCCGATGCCCTGGCAGGCAGCGATGCCGCAGGCCATGCCAAGGCGCTCTATGCGGCGGCCTCGGCCGCGTTGACCGACCTGGTGCTCGGGCGCGTGGCGGAACTGCCGGGCCGGCCGGACATTCGCCGCGCACCGGCTGCGCAGCGCCTGCCGCAATGGCTCGCCGCGCTCCGCAGCAGCGCCGAGCCCGCTGAGGTCATCGAGCGCGCCGCCCTGCAGCACCCCGACATGCCGGCGCTGCGGTTGGCCCTGCAGCACGCCCGCGCCCGCGTGGAGGCCGGTGGCTGGCCCACCATCCCATCCGGCGACACGCTGGACCCCGGCATGGAGGACCCGCAGCGCGTTCCTGCCCTGCGTGCCCGCCTACAGGGTCAGGACCCGGAACTCGCGGCGGCGGAAGATGCCGGCCCGCTCTATGACCCCGCGCTGGAGGCGGCGGTGCGCCGCTGGCAGCTTGCCTGCGGCCTGGAGCCGGACGGGCGCGTCGGCCCATCCACCCTGCGGCTGCTGAACCGCCCGGCCTCGGCCTGGATGAACCAGATCCGCGTGGCGATGGACATGCGCCGCGGCATAGCACCCGCTCCGGCCGGGCGGCGGGTGGAAGTCAACATCCCCGAATTCCGCCTCTGGATGGTGGAGGGCACGCAGGTCCTGTTGGACATGCCGGTGATCGTGGGGAAGCTGGATCGTCAGACGCCGCCGCTCGCGGTGAAGATGACGGCGGTGCAGTTCAATCCGCCCTGGGGCGTGCCCGAACGCAATGCCCGCGAGGATCTCCTGCCGCGCTTCCGCCGCGACCCGCGCGCGATGATGGAGAAGGGCTTCCGGGTCTATCAGGTGATCGGCGGCGAACGGGTCGAGATCGACCCCATGACGGTCAACTGGGCCAGCGTGGACCCGAAGCACTTCCCATACCTCATACGGCAGGATGCGAGCGACGTCAGCGCCCTGGGCCGGCTGAAGTTCGTCATGCCGAACGGCGAGGACATCTATCTGCACGACACGCCGGACCGGCACCTGTTCAGCCGCGCCGGTCGCGCGCTCTCGTCCGGCTGCATCCGGCTGAGCCAGCCGATGGAGTTGCTCGACCTCGTGCTCGCCGGCATTCCCGGCTGGGACCGCGCCAAGGCGGAGAAGGCGCTGGACAGCCGGCAGACCAGCTTCGTCGGCCTGCCGCGCCCGCTCCCGGTGCGGCTGGCCTATGAGACGGTGGTGGTCGATCGCGGCCAGGTCCGCATCCTGCCCGACATCTACGGGCTCGACGCCGCCTATCTGCAACTCCTCGATTCCCGGCAGCCGCTGCCGCCGCCGCCGGTGGCGCGCAGCCCGGCGCCGGCCCCCACGGTCGCGCGGCGCGAGGTGACGCCGGTGCGCACCGCTCCCCAGAACCCCGCCCCAACCTCCTCCACGGCTTCGGTTCAATAATGCCCTTCCGCTTCAAGTCCGATTCCTGCCCCTGCTGCGATCCTGCCATGGCGAGCCGGCGTGAGGTGATCACGGCCGGCCTCGGCCTGCTGGCCTGCGCGGCCGTGCCGGGGACGGCCAAGGCCATGCCGGCGCTGCCCCCCATCCGCGCGCTGCGGGTGCAGCGCGTGCTGACCGAGGACAGCTTCGACGGCGTCTATTTCCGTGACGGCCGCTACGACCGGGATGCGCTGCACAAGCTGGACTGGGTGTTCCGCGACCTCTCCGCGGCCGAGGTGACGCCGATGGACCCGCGCCTCTTCGACGTGCTGCACGCCGTCGCGGAGGGCCTGGGGAGTGAGGAATTCTACCAGATCTCCAGCGGCTACCGGACACCGGAGCGCAACGGCGCGCTGCGCACCAACCGCGTTTCCGCAGTCAGCCTGCACATGTCCGGCATGGCCGCCGACTTCCGCCTGCCGGGCTCCGACCCCTATGGCGTGGCCCGGCTGGCGGCGCGGATGCAGGTGGGGGGCGTCGGCCTCTACCGGCGCGATGGCTTCGTGCATCTGGACTGCGGACCGCCGCGCCGCTGGTGAGGCGGCCTCTTCCGGGCAAGGTCTTGCAGGGTCGATAGATAGGTTCCTATCTAATTGCATGACCTTTGAAGATCCGGATCCGCGGGCGGGCTTTGGCCTGCGGCTGCTCCTTCTCGGCCGGCTATGGCGCCAGGCGGTGGATGCGGAGATCCAGAGATCCGCCTTCTCCGGCGCCGGCTGGCGCGCCCTGCTGTGGCTGCAGCGCGGTGGGGAGGGGATGCGCCAGAAGGATCTCGCCGCCCTGATGGGGATCGAGGGGCCCAGCCTGGTCCGGTTGCTGGATGCCCTCTGCGCCCAGGGCCTGATGCGGCGTGCCGCCGACACCGCCGATCGCCGCGCTCATCGCCTTCTCCTCACCGACGCTGGCCGCGCCGCCGTGGCCCGGATCGAGGCGCGGCTGAAAGCCATCGAGCACGCGCTGCTGGACGGCCTCAGCGATGCCGAACTGGCGCCCTGCACCGCCGTGCTGAAGCGGCTGGAAGCCAAGCTGCAGGACCAGCGCAGCGGCGGGCGCTGAACGCCCGGCCGCACTGCGCAAGGCTCAGCCGCTCGCCAGATCCACCAGCGTGGCCGCCAGGGCGCGCGTGCCAGCCGCCAGTTGGTCGGGCCGGGAATATTCCGCCGGATGATGGCTGACGCCGTTCCGGCAAGGCACGAAGATCATCCCTGTCGGGCAGACCGGCACCAGGAACTGCGCGTCGTGGAAGGCGCCGGAGGGCATGCGAACGGCTTTCAGCCCCTGCGCCGCGGCGGCGCGCTCCACCGCCGCCGGCACCTCCGGCTGGAACTCGGTGGGCATGGCGTGGAAGCGCTCCGTCACCACTACCTTGCAGTTGCGCACCGCCGCCTGCACCACGCCGGCGATGGCGTCGCCGCGCGCCAGCAGCACCTCCTTCTCGGGGTGGCGCAGGTCGATGGTGAAGCGCACCTTGTCCGCGACGGTGTTGGAGGTGTTGGGCGACACCTCGATGCGGCCAACGGTGAAGCGCAGCACGTCCTTCGGGTCGCGTGTCAGGAGGTTCAGCGCGTTGATGGCGCGGACCATGTCCTGCACCGCGTCCTGCCGCAGCGCCAGCGGCGTGGTGCCGGCATGGTCGGTCTTGCCGGTCAGCTCCACCACGAACCAGCGGCTACCCTGGATGCCCGTGACGATGCCGATGTCCAGCCCCTCCGCCTCCAGGCGCGGCCCCTGCTCGATATGGCACTCGACATAGGCGTGCGGCTTGCCGCCGAGCGGCCGGCGCGGGAGGTCCGCCTCAGCCGCGAGATGCTCTTCCAGCGCGGCGCGGAAGGTGATGCCCTCCGGGTCCTTCACCGCGTCCCAGGTGTCCGGCGCCGCGTAGCCGGACCAGGCCATGCTGCCCATGCAGCCCGGTGCGAAGCGGCCGCCCTCCTCATTCGTCCAGGCGACGATCTCGATCGGCCGCTTCGTGGCGATGCCGGCGGCGCGGATGGCCTGCACGGCCTCCAGCCCCGCCAGAACGCCCCAGATGCCGTCGAATCGGCCGCCATTGGGCTGCGTGTCCATGTGGCTGCCGGTCAGCACGGGCGCGGCGGCGGGGTCTTGACCTTCGTGGCGCAGGAACAGGTTGCCCATTTCGTCCACCGCGGCGGTGAGGCCGATCTCGGCGCCCCAGCCGATCAGCTTGCGGCGCGCGATGCGGTCGAGCGGGGTGAGGCAGGCGCGGTTGACGCCGGGGTCCTCCGGCGTCGGGCCCGGGATGGCGCCCAGTTCGGCCATTTCCATCAGCCTTGCCCAGTGGCGGGCCTCATCCACGGCGGAGATCAGGTTGGGTGCCACGCGGTCGGTCATCGGTCGCCAGTCCTGCCATTCGGGGGAATGAGGACCCATTCCTGACAGGGGCGGCGGCGAAAGCAACCGCCCGAACGGCTCAGCCGGCCAGCTTCAGCCCGACGATTCCGGCCGCGATCAGCGCAATGGGGATGAGCCGCGCCAGCGTGACGGCCTCACCGAAGAGCATGATGCCCAGCAGCGCCGTGCCGAGCGTGCCGATGCCGGTCCAGACCGCATAGGCGGTGCCGAGTGGCAGCGTACGCAAGGCCAGTCCGAGCAGGCCGAGGCTGGCCACCATGCTGAGCACCGTGAACAGGGTCGGGACGAGGCGGGTGAAACCTTGAGTGTATTTCAGCCCGACCGCCCAGCCGATCTCGAACAGGCCAGCGAAGAAAAGAGTCAGCCACGCCATGACGACCTCCTGTGCTGTGCGAGGTCGTCCACGCGGCAGCCCTTGGCGAGCGGAAGGGTCGTCCCTTCAGGGCGGGGAAGAGATGGCGGCCTGGCGCGCTGAAGGCAAGAGGGTGCCAGGGCACGGCGGCCCTTGGGAAGCGGCGGTCAGTTCCAGCGGCCGTCGCGCATCTCGTCCCGGCGGTCCCGCGCCGCATCGCGCCGGTCGCGTTGCGCCTCATGCCAGTCCCGTTCGGCTTCGCGGCGGTCACGCATCTCGTCCCGCCGATCCCGCGCCGCGTCGCGGCGATCCCGCTGGGCGTCACGCCAGTCGCGCTGGGCATCGCGTTGATCGCGCCAGCCCTCCCGGCGGTCCGCGTGCCAGCCGGGCGGGGGAGCGGCCGGTCCGCGTGGAGGGGGTGCATAGACCGCCACAGGGCGGCGGCCAGGCGGTGGACCGCCATACTCGTGATAGGGAGCGGGGGCGCAGGCGGCCAAGCTGGCGGTGGCCATCAGCACGGGCAGGATCGGCAGCTTCATCAGGGCGTCTCCCTCGGGGTCCGTCCCGTGCAACGCGCTACCGCAGGGTGGGATGCGTTCCCACCCCGCCGGCGGCACCCCATGCCCTCAGTCGCGCTGCGGCTCGGCGCGCAGGAAGTCGAGGTCGCAGCCCTCGTCGGCCTGCAGCACCTGGTCCTTGTAGAGCCGGGCATAGCCGCGCTTCGGCCGGGCCGGGCCGGCATCGCCCATCTCGGTGCGGCGGCGCGCCAGCTCGGCATCGTCCACCAGCAGGTCGATCCGGCGGTTCTTCACCGAGAGGCGGATACGGTCGCCGTTGCGCACCAGGCCGAGCGGCCCGCCCGAGGCGGCGTCCGGCGAGACGTGCAGCACGATGGTGCCATAGGCCGTGCCGGACATGCGGGCATCGGAGATACGCACCATGTCCTTCACCCCCGCCCGCGCCAGCTTGCTCGGGATGGGCAGGTAGCCCGCCTCGGGCATGCCGGAAGGCGAGAGCGGGCCGGCGTTCTGCAGCACCAGGAAGTCGTCCGCCGTGACGTCGAGGTCCGGGCTGTCGATACGGTCCGCGAGGTCCTCCAGCGAGGTGAAGACGACGGCGCGAGCCTCCTTCTCGAACAGCTTCGGATCGGCGGCGGCGCGCTTGAGGATGGCGCCGCGCGGCGCCAGCGAGCCGAACAGCGCCACGAGGCCCCCCTCCGGCTGCAGCGGCTCCTCCAGCGGGCGGACGACGGCGCGGTCCACGAAGCCCGGCTCGGCCGCCAGCCGCTCGCCCAGCGTCTCGCCGGTGACGGTCATGGCGTCCAGGTGCAGCAGCGGCTTCAGCTCGCGCAGCACCGCGCCGATGCCGCCCGCCACGTGCAGGTCCTCCATGTAGAAGGGGCCGGTCGGCTTCAGGTCCACCAGCACGGGGGTGGTGTCGGACAACTCGTTGAGCCGGTTCAGGTCCACCTTGATGCCGGCGCGGCCGGCGATGGCGGTCAGGTGAATGATGGCATTGGTCGAGCCGCCGATCGCCAGCAGCACGCGCAGCGCGTTCTCCACCGACTTCTCGGTGATGATCTGGTCCGGGCGGAGCTTCTTCGTCGCCAGCATCATCGCGGCGGTGCCGGAGGCCTCGGCGGCTCGGATGCGGTCGGCATGCACGGCGGGGATGGCGGCGGTGCCTGGCAGCATCATGCCCAGCGCCTCGGCCAGCGAGGCCATGGTGCTGGCGGTGCCCATCACCGCGCAGGTGCCGGCCGTGGTGGCGAGGTTGCCCTCAACCTCCTCGATGGTCTCGGCGTCGATCTCGCCGGCGCGGAACTTGGCCCAGAAGCGGCGGCAATCGGTGCAGGCGCCGAGCCGCTCACCGCGCCAGCGGCCGGTCATCATCGGCCCGGTGACGACCTGGATCGCCGGCACATTCGCGGAGACGGCGCCCATGAGCTGCGCCGGCACCGTCTTGTCGCAGCCGCCGACCAGCACCACCGCGTCCATCGGCTGGCCGCGCACCATCTCCTCGGTGTCCATGGCCATCAGGTTGCGGAAGACCAGGCTGGTCGGGTTCAGGAAGACCTCTCCGAGCGAGATGGTGGGAAATTCCAGCGGCAGGCCACCCGCCGCCAGCACGCCCCGCTTCACGGCGGCGACCAGCTCCGGCACCAGGCGGTGGCAGTTGTTGAACTCGGAATAGGTGGCGGCGATGCCCACCACCGGCTTCTTCAGCAGGTTGGTGGACAGCCCCATGGAGCGCGCCATGGAGAGCCGCAGGTACCGGGCAAAATCGCGGTCGCCGTAGTTGGTGAGGCCACGGGTGAGGCCGTGTGGCTCAGGGGTGGTATCGGTCATGGCAGGGGTTTCCTCCGGGTGCAGGGAATGTGGCGGGCTCAGGCCAGGAAGCGGCCCTGGGCACGCAGATAGGCTTCCTTCGAGGGCAGCAGGTGCTCGCCGCAAAGGCGGACCAGCGCCGCGCGGTCGCCGCTTTCCAGCGCGGCAAGAATGGCATGGTGTTCCGCCCGTGCCTGGGCGAGGCGTTGCGGCTCGGCGAGGGAGGCGAAGCGGATACCGTGCGCCCGCAGCGCCAGATCCTCGATGACGCCGGCCAGGAAGACGTTCCCGCAGCCGAGGAAGAGCGCGCGGTGGAAGGCGATATTGGCACGGAAGGCGGCGCGCGGATCGCCGGATTCCACGGCGGCATCGTGGCGTGCCTGGACCTCCCGCAGGGTCTCCAGCGCCCCCGCAGCGAGAGGGAGGGGGATCTGCTGCGCCGCCTGCGTCTCCAGCAGCCCGCGGAGCGCATAGAGCTGCTCCACCTCGGCCAGGCTATAGGCCTTCACCAGCGCGCCGCGATTGGGGATGCGCTCGATCAACCCCATGCGCTCCAGTTCCGCCAAGGCCTGCCGGATGGTGTGGCGGGTGGCGCCGAAGCGGGCGGCCAGCTCCTCCTCGATCAGCCGCTCGCGCGGATGGAGCTGCCCGAGGACGATGTCCTCCTCCAGGGCGGCGACGACAGCGGGAAGCAGCGCGGCCGGCGCGTCGGTGCGGGCGGGCTCGGCCATGCCTCCAGTCCTCCGGCTCGGGGGGAAGGGGCCTCCAGGCGGCCCAGACAAGAGCAGCATAGGCGGTCCACGTATTGTCGACAATCTTGTTGACTTGGTCTTTGGGCGACGGAAACATTGCACCTCGGAAATCTAAGAAACGGAAACGTCCATGCCCCGCACTCCCTCCGGCCCCGCCCTGCCACCGGGCGACAGCTGCGCCTTGCCGCATGGCACTGTCCTGGGTCGCCGCGCCTTCGCCGGCCTTGGCCTTGCGGGCACCGCGCTGGCGCTGGGTGCGCGCCCGGCCAGTGCCGCCACCTTCCCGGACCGGCCTCTCTCCGTCATCGTGCCCTTCGCGCCGGGTGGCGCCACCGACCTCGCCGGCCGGCTGATGGCGGACCGCATGGGGCCGCATCTCGGCGGCGACGGGCGAGCGGTGGTGGAGAACAAGCCCGGCGCCGGCAGCGCGCTGGGCGCGGAGTATGTCCGGCGTGCCAAGCCGGACGGCTATACGCTTCTCGTCGGCTCGGCCTCCACCCTGGCGGTGGCGCCGGCGGCGCAGCCCAAGGTGGCGCCCTACAACCCGGCAGAGGACTTCACCCCGATCGCCATCATCGGCACCAGCGCCATGGGGCTGGTGGTGCCGGCGGCCTCGGGCATCCGCAGCGTGCCGGAGCTGATCGCGAAACTGAAGAAAGGCGATGGGGCGGATGGGTACGCCAGCTCCGGCGTCGGCGGCGTCTCGCACCTCGCCTCGGCGCTGTTCTGCAGCATGGCCGAGGCCCCGGCCAACCACATCCCCTACCGCGGCGGCAGCTCGGTGGCGGAGGCGCTGATCAAGCAGGAGGTGGCCTTCGCGATCGACCAGATTGCCTCGATCGTCGGGCAGATCCGGGATGGCGCGCTGACCCTGCTCGCCGTCACGACCACCGCGCGCGACCCGAATTTTCCGGATGTACCGACCCTCGCCGAAGCCGGGGTGCCGGGCTACGAGCTGTCCACCTGGACGGCGATGGTGGCACCCAAGGGCATCCCGGCCGAGGTCGCGGAAGCGTTGAACCGCGCCGCCAACGCGGCGTTGCAGGAACCGGCGGTGCGCGAGCGGCTCTCCACCAGCGGCACCGACCCGAGCAACGGCAGCACCCTGGAATCGACGAGGAGCTTCCTGACGGCGCAGTTCGCGCTCTTCCAGAAGGTGGTGGACCGGACCGGCCTGCGGATCGACTGAGCTGAAGGCGCACTTGCGGCGGGGGCGCGGCGCGCGGCATGCTGCGGGGCGGTTGTGCGCAGCAGCATGGCCGCCCCTCCGCCGCCTGGGAGCGAACCCCGCCATGGCCAACGCCCTTGCCGAACTGGAGAAGGAGGTCCGGCGGCAGCTCGCCTTGCTGGACTATCCCGCGCGGGCCTGGGTGCCGCCACGCGGCGAGGGCGTGCTGGATGTCGCCATCCTCGGCGCCGGGCAGACAGGGCTGGCCACCGCCTTCGGCCTGCGCCGGCAGAAGGTGGAGAATGTCGCCATCTTCGACCGCGCGCCGCCCGGCGGCACCGGCGTCTGGACCACCTTCGCCCGGATGCGCACGCTGCGCACGCCGAAGCACGTCACCGGCCCCGATCTCGGCATTCCCGCGCTGACGCCGCGCGCCTTCTTCACCGCGCGCGACGGTGCCGAGGCGTGGGAGAACCTGCACAAGATCGGCCGCGAGGACTGGCAGCGCTACCTCGACTGGTACGCGGCGGTGCTGGCCCTGCCGGTGCGGCACGAGCACGATCTGCTGGCCATCGGGCAGGAGGCGGCGACCGGGCTGCTGGAACTGCGCTTCGCCACCCCTGCCGGCGAGCAGGTGGTGCGTGCCCGCAAGCTGGTGCTGGCCACCGGCATGGACGGCTCCGGCGCCTGGCTGCTGCCGCCGCCCTTCGACACCCTGCCACCAGGCCGCGTGCTGCACACGGTCCAGGGCATCGACTTCGCCTCGCTCGCCGGCAAGCGGCTGATCGTGGTGGGGGCCGGTGCCTCGGCCTTCGACAACCTCGCCGTGGCGCTGGAGGCCGGCGCCGCCGAGGCCACCATGGTGGTGCGCCGCCGCCGGATGCCGCGCGTCAATCCGTTTCGCTGGATGGAGCAGGCCGGCTATCTCGGCCAGTACCACGCCCTGCCGGACCTGCTGAAATGGCGCTTCACCCGGCACATCTTCGAGCTGAACCAGCCACCGCCGCAGGAAAGCTGGAACCGCGTGGTGGATGACCCTCGCTTCCGCCTCGTCATGGGAGCGCCGGTCGAGGGCGCAGGCATGGCAGGCGAGGAGGTGGAACTCGCCACCCCCCGCGGCAGCTTCCGCGCCGATGCGGTGATCCTCGGCACCGGCTTCACCTTCGACCTCGCGCTGCGGCCGGAACTCGCGCCCTTCGCACCGCAGATCCGACTCTGGCGCGACGCCTTCACCCCGCCGCCCGGCGAGGAGAGCGCGCTCTGCGGCGCCTCGCCCTATCTCTCGGACGATTTCGCCTTCCAGGAGAAGACACCCGGCGCGGCGCCGATGCTGCGCCACATCCACTGCATGACCTATGCGGCCACCTTGTCCATGGGCCTCTCGGGGGCCAGTATCAGCGGCATGAAGTATGGCGTCCCGCGGCTGGTGGACGGGCTCTGTCGGGCCCTCTGGCGCGAGGATGCCGAGGCCCATCTGGCCGCGCTGCGGGACTATGACGTGGCGGAACTGACCTCCACCATTCCGCAGGAACTGCTGGCCGACGCTGCGGAGTGACGCGATGAAGCCCGGCGCGCTGACCACCCATGTGCTGAACACCGCCGAGGGTTACCCTGCCGAGGGGGTGGCTGTCGAACTCTGGCGGATGGGGCCGGAGCCGGAACTCGTCACCCGCGCGGTGACGAATGCCGATGGCCGCACCGACGTCGCGCTGATGGATGCCGCCCAGTTCCGCGCGGGCCGCTATGAGCTGCGCTTCGCCATCGGCGACTACTTCGCGGCGCGCGGGTTGGAAACGCGGGTGAAGGCGCCGGAGCCGGCCGCCGAGCTGCGGCTGCTCGACCCGCTGCCCGAGCCGCGCAAGGTTGAGCTGGCCCCTCCAGAGCGCTTCCTCGACGTGGTGACGCTGAATGTCGGGCTGGCCGAGGGGCAGGGGCACTATCACGTGCCGCTGCTCTGCTCCCCCTGGTCCTTCAGCACCTATCGCGGCTCCTGAGCGCCACGCCTCAGTAGACCGGCGGGTCATCCAGTTCGGGTGGCGGGTTGGCCTCGGGATCGCGGGCGAGCAACCCGGCGTCGTTCTCCGCCACCTTGCCGACGCGTGCCGCGATGGGCCAGGAGGCCAGCCATTCGGGAGGGCAGGGTCGCAGCAGGGCCAGCAGGTCCGGCGGTTCGGCCGGTTCCTCGCCCAGCCAGGCCGGCCAGTCGGCGCGGCCGAGAATGATGGGCATGCGGTGATGCACCAGCGCCTGCTTGGCGTTCGCCTCGCCGGTGATGATGCTGTAGGTCCGCAGCCAGGTGCCGTCCGGCTGCTTCCAGCCCTCCCAGAGACCGGCCAGCGCCATGGGCTCGCCATTCGCCAGCGCAACGGCATAGGGCTGCTTGCGCGCACCTTCCTGCCGCCACTCATAGAAGCCGTCCAAAGGCACAAGGCAGCGGCGCCTGGCGAAGGCATCGCGGAAGGAGGGCTTTTCCGCCACTCCTTCGGCCCGTGCGTTCATCAGCTTCGCGCCGCCCGAGGCATCCTTGGCCCAGCGCGGCACCAATCCCCAGCGCAGCGCGTCCAGATGGCGGGCGCCAGTCTCCGGATTGCGCCGCACCACCAGCGAATCCTGAGTCGGTGCGACGTTCCAGGAGGGCGGGTGGTTGGGCAGCGGGTTCTCTGTCCCGAAATAGGCCGCCAGCCCAACCGGATCGCGCTGAAGGAAATAGCGCCCGCACATGCCCTCGGTTCCCGTCCTGTCGCCCGGGCGGCGCCTGCCGCGACCGGTGCACCACTGTAGCGCACCGGCCGCGGACCGTCCGGACTCAGCTCCGCCGCACGCCCCAGAAATAGGCGGCGCCCGTCGGGAAATCCGTCAGGTTGGTGCGGCTGGCCTGCAGGCGGCGATAGGAGCCGAGCGGGATATAGGGAACGTCCTGGAAGGCCTGGAGCTGGATCTCGCGCGCGGTCTGCTTCTGCGCGGCGAGGTCCTTGCCGGCGAACCACTCCTCGCGCAGTTCCTCCAGCTTCGGGCTGTCGGGCCAGCCGAACCAGGCCTTGGCGCCATTGGCGCGCAGACCGAGATGCCCGGCCGGATCGAGCGTGGCGCTGAGCCCGGTGCAGAAGGCGCTCCAGCCGCCCTTGTCCAGCGGTTCGCGATTGGAGCGCCGCTGGCTGACGGTGCCCCAGTCGCCGCTCTGCGTCTCCACGTTCATGCCAACCTGCCGCATGACATGCGCCGAGACCTCGGCCAGGGCGCGGAGCGTCGGGTAATCCTCGGCCTGGAGCACCACGACCTTCTCGCCGTTGTAGCCGGCGGTGGCGAGGTCGCGCTTGACCTTCTCGTAGTCGCGCGGGCCGTTCAGCGCCTCCATCCCCGCGTCGTTCGCCAGCGGCGATTCCGGGTTGAAGAAGCCGATGCCGGCCTTCCAGCCCTCAGGGTCGGTGCCGTAGCCCGCCTGCATCATCTCCTTCTGGTCGATCGCACCGAGCAGGGCGCGACGGATGGCCGGGTTGTTGAAGGGAGCGTGGAGCTGGTTGAAGCGCAGGATTGTGTCGTAATAGTCGTCGCCGTAGCTGACCTTCACGCCGCGGCTGCGCTGCAGCATGGGCGCGATGTCGCTGCTGGTGCTCTCCACCCAGTCCACCTCGCCCGACATCAGCGCGCCGGCAGCGGTGGCCTGGTCGGGGATGACGTTCCACTCGACACGGTCGAAATGGGCGATCTTCGGGCCGGCGGTGCGGCTCGTCGTGCCATCCGGGCGCGGCACATAGCCCTCGAAGCGCGCATAGGCGACGCGGGCGCCGGCGAGGCGCTCATCGGCCAGGAAGCGGTAGGGGCCGCTGCCCACCATCTCCGTCACCTGCTTCGTCGCGGGCGTGGCGGCGAGCCGCTCCGGCATGATGACCGGCAGGTTCGGCCCGACCTTGCCCAGCGCCATCGGCAGGGTGGGGAAGGGGTGCTTGAGGCGGAAGCGGATGGTGCGGTCGTCCGGCGCGGTGATCTCGTTGGCGACGGCGAGCACCTCCTGCCCGAACATGTCGCGCGAGCCCCAGCGGCGGAGGCTGGCCACCACGTCACGCCCGCGCACCGGCTCGCCGTCGTGGAACTTCAGGCCCTCGCGCAGGGTCATCACCCAGGTCAGGCCGTCATCCTCGACATTGTGCCCGGCGACCATCTGGGGGTGCGGCTGGTAGTTCTGATCGGACCCGTAGAGGGTGTCGAACACCATGAAGGCGTGGTTGGTGGTGACCGAGGCGGTGGTGAAGACCGGGTCCAGCACCGCGAGGTCGGCCTGCGGCACGAAGCGCAGGACGCGCGCCCCTTCGGCGCGGCCAAGCCGTGGCGCCGCCAGCAGGGCGGCGCCGGTGCCGAGCAGGGTACGGCGGGAAAAGGCGGGGAGGGCTGCGGACATGCCGTATCCTTCCTGGAGTTCGTTGAGGAGACTGTCTGGCTTTCCCGGCGCGCAGCTTCGTGACGCCGGGGGATGGCGTCAACCCGCGGGCAGCTCGATGCGTGCGATGCCGTCGCCGATTTCCATTCGGGTGCCGAAGGGCGCGGAAAGCTCGGCGAAGCGGCCGAGGATCTGCGCGGCCTGCTCGCCTTCCGCCGGGCGCGGGCGGCCGCGCAGATGCGCCTTCTCGCCGAGCCCGAGGCTGATGGGGTGTACCTCCAGCGCGACCAGCCGGCCATCCTCGAAGGTGCAGAAGGGCACCACGGATTCCCAGAAGCGGCGGTCGGAGGGAAAGCCCTTGGTGTCGTTCGTGGTGCGCTGGCGATAGACGGCGATGGGCGTCAGCTCCGGCGCGGCGCGGAAGCGGGCGTAGGAATCCGCGGGGATGCGCGGCACCAGCTCGTTCTGCCCGATGAAGTTGCCGAGGCTGTAGAAGATCGGCTTGCCCCGGTAGATCTCCATGCCGCGCAGCAGGTGCGGCCCGTGGCCCACCACCAGGTCGGCGCCCTCGTCGATCATGCGGCGGGCGAAGGCAGGGATGAACTCCGCCGGCAGGTCCTTGTCCCCGCCCTGCTCATGCGCATGCAGGCTGAGCAGCACGAGGTCGCTCGCCATCCGCGCCTCGCGCACCCAGCGGGCGATGTCCTCCACGTCCTTCTCGCGTGCCTTGGTGCGCAGCGCGGCCTTCTCGGCGGCGCGGAAATTCATCTTGCCAAGCGGCAGCACGCCTTCCTCCGGCGGGAAGCCGAAGCCGAGCTTGATGATCTGCTGCCGCTGCCGCTCCAGCCCGAGCTGTTCGGCGACCTCGCGCAGTGTGGCGAGCTGCGCCTCCGTCACCTCGTGCATGGTCTCGACATGCACCGGGTTGAGGCCGGGGCGGCCCTGCATGTCCGGTCGCTGCACGCCGGCCTCATGGCCGCTGGCGAAGGTGGAGCAGCAGGAAAGCAGCGCGACGGTGCCTTGCGGATGCGTCAGATAGGCCGGTCGGCGCGCATCCTCCAGGTTGCGGCCGATGCCGGCATAGCAGAGACCGCGCATGTCCAGCGCCTCCATCGTGTGGAGCAAGCCGGAGATGCTGTAGTCCAGGCAGTGGTTGGTGGCGGCGGCGAAGAGGTCGAAACCCGCCTCGCGCAGCTCGTCCAGCACCCAGGAATGCGCGCCGAAATGCGATCCGCCGCTTTCCACCGCCGGGTCGCCGCGGAAGTCGTTCGCCAGCACCTCCAGGTTCGTGAACGCGACGTCCGCCTCGCGGATGCGGTCGAACAGCGGCCGCAGCACCGGGTCGGTGCGGCTGAGCAGCCGGCGCTGGAGAATGCTGTCGCCGGTGAGGGCGAGGCGGAGCGAGCGACTCATACGGTACTTCCCCCGGATGCCAGGTCCGGGGACACTATGCGGGCGAAGCGCGGGCTTGTCTGCCCGGCGCCGCACCGAATCAGCCGCGCGGCAGCAATTGCTCCGCCAGGGTGGCGAAGAAGCTGGCGCCGACCGGCAGGATGGCGTCGTTGAAGTTGTAGCGGGGGTGGTGCACCTGCGGGTCATCCTCGCGGCGGCCGCCGCCGAGCATCAGATAGGCGCCCGACTTCTCGTTCAGCATGAAGGCGAAGTCCTCGCCGCCCATGGTGGGCTTCGGCATCTCGCTGACGCGGTTCTCGCCCACCACGGCGCTGGCGGCACGGATGGCGAGTTCCGTGGATTCGGCCTCGTTCACCGTCGCCGGGTACATGCGGGTGAACTTCACCGAGGCCGTGGCGCCAAAGGCCGTGGCGATGCCGCTGGCCAGCTCCGTCACCTTCTTCTCCAGCATGTCGCCCACCTCGGGCTTGAACCAGCGCGCCGTTCCGTGCAGCCGCACGCTTTCCGGGATGACGTTGAAGGCATGCCCGCCCTGGATGCTGCCGATGGTGATGACACCCGCCTCCACCGGCTCGATGTTGCGCGCCACGATGGACTGCAGCGCGGTGACGAGCTGCGCCGCGATCACCACCGGGTCGTTGCCCTGGTGCGGCATGGCGCCGTGCGCGCCCTTACCGGTGATGGTGATGTCGATATCGGCCACCGCCGCCATCACCGGGCCGACGCGCCAGACGAACTCGCCCTCCGGCACGCTTGGCCAGTTGTGGATGCCGAAGACGCGGTCCATCGGGAAACGCTCGAACAGCCCTTCCTTGACCATCACCTCGCCGCCGCCGCCGCTCTCCTCGGCGGGCTGGAAAATGACATAGACGGTGCCGGCGAAATTGCGGGTCTCGGCCAGGTACCTCGCCGCGCCGAGCAACATGGTGGTGTGCCCGTCATGCCCGCAGGCATGCATCTTGCCCGGTGCGGTGGAGGCATAGGGGACGCCGCTCTGCTCATGGATCGGCAGCGCGTCCATGTCCGCGCGCAGGCCGATCGCCCCGCCTGGCGCGCTGCCGCGGATGACGCCGACCACGCCGGTCTTCGCGATGCCCGTGACGACCTCGTCCACCCCGAATTCGCGCAGCTTCTCCGCAACGATGCCGCTGGTGCGCACCTCCTCGAAAGCCAGCTCGGGGTGCCGGTGGAAGTCCTGCCGCCAAGCGGTCATCTCGTCGTGGAAATCGGCGATGCGGTTCAGCACGGGCATGGCGTCAGGGTCCTGAAAGGCTGGAAACCGGCGCAGCTTCGCGGCAGGCGCCGGCCCGGGCAAGGGGAAAGGGTTCCGCCCGGGGCAGGAGGGGGCCATCTCAAGGCCATGCTCCTCCGCGCCCTGGTTTCCTCGCTGCTGATGGTGCCCCTCACCCTGGTGGTCCTTTATGTCACGGGCATCTGGCGCCCGCCGCCGGCCTGGGACCCGCTGACGCCGCTCGATTTCCGCGACCCGCCCACGCTGATGACGGGCTGGAAGCTGGCCCGCATGGCCTGGCAGCCCGAGACCTGCCTTGCCGCCTTCGCCGCCTCGGGCCTGACGGTCACGCCGCTGCCCGACCGCCCCTCCCAGGAGGGCTGCCCACTGGAGAACACATTGCGGCTGGTGGGCGAGGGGGCCAGCCTGGCACCCGCCGGCCCTGTGGTGACCTGCCCGCTCGCCGCCGCCTGGGAGATGTTCGAGCGCCATGCCTTGCAGCCCGCGGCGGAGCGGCATTTCGGCAGCCGGGTGGTGCGGGTGCAGCATCTCGGCAGCTTTGCCTGCCGCAACGTCTATGGCCGGGCCGAAGGGCGGCGCAGCGAGCACGCCACGGCCAATGCCCTCGACGTCGCCGGCTTCACCCTGGCCAATGGGCGCGAGATCCGGCTGGCGCGCGACTGGGGGCAGGGGGAGAACGGTGCCTTCCTGCGCGAGGTCCGGGACGGCGCCTGCCGCTTCTTCCGCGCCGTGCTGGGGCCGGAGTACAACGCCGCCCATCGCGACCATTTCCACCTCGATCGCGGGCCCTGGCCGCGCTGCAGCTGAACGCACCCCGCATTGACCCGCGTGCGGCGATCCACAAGAAGGGGAGACGAGAGGGAGGAGCTGAACGCGCAGGCCATGGCCGGCCGTGCCATGCTGCGCCGCATCGCGGGCCGCGCCGGCCCGCAGGACCCGTGCCGATGCCGATTCCAGCCCGCTGCCCCGCCGACCTGCTGCCCGCCGGCGCAACCTCTCCGGGCCGTGGAGGCTGAGTCGCGATGCTCAGAAGAATCCTTCAGGGCCGGCGGCCGACCCTCGCGACACTGCCGCTCCCAGTCCGCTGGGCGGTGATGCTCGGCTTGTCCACGCTTCTCGTGCTGGTTCTGGAACTGTTCGGCCTGCCGGCGGCACTGCTGCTCGGCGCCATGGCGGCGGGCATCCTGGTGGCGGTGATGGAGGGTGGCCTGCGCGTCGCGCCTTTGCCTTTCACCCTCGCTCAGGCGGTGATCGGCTGCATGATCGCCCGCAGCATCAAGCCCGAGATCCTGGGCGAGCTGCTGGTGGACTGGCCGATCTTCCTTGCCGGTGTCGCCTCGGTGCTGGCGGCGAGCAGCCTACTCGGCTGGCTGCTGGCGCGCCGGCAGGTGCTGCCCGGCACCACCGCCATCTGGGGCTCATCCCCTGGCGCCGCCTCGGCGATGATGCTGATGGCCGAGGCGCATGGCGCCGATGTCCGGCTCGTCGCCTTCATGCTCTATCTGCGCGTGGTGGTGGTGGCGACGGTGGCCTCGGTGGTGGCCCGGGTCTGGGTCGGGGTGCCGGAAGGGGCGGTGCAGAGCGATCCTTGGTTCCCGCCGGTGGACTGGCTAGCGCTGGGCGCCACGCTGGCGGCCGGGCTCGGCAGCGCCCTGCTGGCGCGGCAACTGCGCCTCCCGGCCGGGGCCATGCTGGTGCCGATGTTCCTCGCCGCGCTGCTGCAGGGCTTCGGGCTCATGACCATCGAGCTGCCGCCCTGGCTGCTGGCGACGAGCTACGCCGTGGTGGGTTGGAGCATCGGCCTGCGCTTCACCCGGCCGATCCTGGCGCACGCGGCGCGGGCGCTCCCGCGCGTGATGGCCTCCACCCTGGCGCTGATCGCCATCTGCGGCGTCTTCGCCGCGCTGCTGAGCCTGCTGCTGGGAATCGATCCGCTCACCGCCTACCTCGCCACCAGCCCAGGCGGCGCGGATTCGGTGGCTATCATCGCCGCCTCCAGCCAGGTGGACATCGCCTTCATCATGGCCATGCAGATGGCCCGCTTCCTCATCGTGCTGGTCACCGGCCCGGCGATTGCCCGCTTCTTCGCGCGCCGTTTGCCGCCCTCTTCCGCGCCTCAAACGGCTGAGGTATCATGATACCACAGTATTTTCCCTTGACCCGGAGCGCCGCGGCGGCGATAAGCCCGGCACCCGATACCAGGACTTTACGAAGCGCATCATGCTGACCACGCAGACCCGCTCGCTGAAGCCGGCGGAGGTCAAGAAGGGCTGGGTGCTGATCGATGCGGACGGGCTCGTGCTCGGCCGCCTCGCTGCTCTCGTCGCCACTCGCCTCCGCGGCAAGCACAAGCCGCAGTTCACCCCGCATGTCGATTGCGGGGACCATGTCGTCATCATCAACGCCGACAAGGTGAAGGTGACCGGCAACAAGGCCGAGCAGTCGGTCTTCTATTGGCACACCGGCTATCCCGGCGGCATCAAGGGCCGCACCGTGCGCGAGCGCCTTGAGAGCCGCTTCCCGGAGCGCGTCATCGAGAAGGCCGTCGAGCGCATGATCACGCGCGGCCCGCTCGGCCGCCGCCAGATGAAGAACCTGCACGTCTATGCCGGGGCCGAGCATCCGCATGCCGGTGCCCAGCCCGAGACGCTGGACATCGCCGCCCTGAACCGCAAGAACAAGGTGGCCTGAAGACCATGAGCGAGCAGACCACCGCCAATTCCCTGGCCGACCTGAAGAACCTGGTTGCCGGCACCCCGGCCGCCGGAGAGGCCGCGGCCGCGCCGCGCGAGCCGAAGCGTGACCAGTTCGGCCGCGCCTATGCCACTGGCCGCCGCAAGGACGCCGTGGCCCGCGTGTGGGTGAAGCCGGGCAAGGGCACCGTCGAGATCAACGGCAAGCCCGCCTCCAAGTACTTCGCCCGCCCGGTGCTGCGCATGCTGATCGCGCAGCCCTTCCTGGTGGCCGACCGCTACCAGCAGTTCGACGTGTACTGCACGGTTGCCGGCGGCGGCCTCTCCGGCCAGGCCGGCGCGGTGCGGCATGGCATCAGCCGCGCGCTGACCAACTTCGAGCCGGAGCTGCGCGGCATCCTGAAGAAGGCCGGCTTCCTGACCCGCGACCCCCGCGTCGTCGAGCGCAAGAAGTACGGCAAGGCGAAGGCCCGACGTTCCTTCCAGTTCAGCAAGCGCTGACGCTGGCGGGCCGGCGTTGGCGCCGGCCCTTCAAGGGCTGTACATCGGAAAGGGCGGGTCCGCAGGGACCCGCCCTTTCTGCTTTCCTGCTATCCCTACCGACCCCTTCAAGGAGAGCCAGATGGCCAAGGGTGCAGTTCCCGCGATCTTCATCGACGGCGAGGCCGGAACCACCGGACTCGGCATCCGTCAGCGCCTGGAGGCCCTGCCGGGCATCGCGCTGCGCTCCATCGACCCGGAGCGCCGCAAGGACCCCGAGGCCAAGCGCGCCCTGATGGCGGAGGTGGACCTCGTGGTGCTCTGCCTGCCCGACGCCGCCGCCAAGGAGAGCGCGGCGATGGCCATGGCGCTCGGCGCCGATGCCCCCAAGCTGCTGGACGCCTCCACCGCCCACCGGGTGGACCCGGACTGGGTCTATGGCGTGCCCGAGCTGGCGCCGGACCAGGCGGCGAAGATCGCCGCCGCCCCGCGCGTGGCCAATCCGGGTTGCTACCCCACGGGCGGCATCGCCCTGCTGCGCCCGCTGGTGGCCGCCGGGCTGATCCCGGCCGACCACCCCGTCACGGTGAACGCCGTCTCCGGCTATTCCGGTGGCGGCAAGGCGATGATCGAGGCCTACGAGGCCCATGCCGCGCCGAACTTCGAGCTTTACGGCCTCGGGCTGGAGCACAAGCACCTGCCGGAGTTGCAGATGTACTCCGGGCTGACGCGGCGGCCGATCTTCGTCCCCAGCGTCGGCAATTTCCGGCAGGGAATGCTGGTGTCCATCCCGCTGCACCTCGATACGCTGCCGGCGCAGCCTTCTCCGGCCGAGCTGGAGGCGGCGCTCGCCGCCTATTACGAAGGCTCGGAATGGGTGAAGGTCGTACCCGCGCCGGAGAACGGCAAGCTGGAGCCGGAGGCGCTGAACGACACCAACCTGCTGGAACTGCGGGTCTTCGGCAACTCCAAGCGGCAGCAGGCGGTTCTGGTGGCGCGGCTGGACAATCTCGGCAAGGGCGCGTCCGGCGCGGCGGTGCAGAATATCGGCCTCATGCTGGGGCTGGCGATGGCCGACGCCAAGGCGCAGGCTGCCTGAAGCGCGGTGGGGCAGGGCATCCTGCCCCTTTTCCGCCGAGGACAAGCAATCGGACGGGGCGCCTCTCGCGCCCCGTTTCGCTGGGAGGAAGCCGAACGCGATGAGCCCGCTCTACCCTTTCGAAGGCCGCCTGCCGGCCATTGACCCGACCGCCTTCGTGGCGCCCAGCGCCGCTGTCATCGGCGACGTCGAGCTCGGGGCCGATGCCAGCGTCTGGTACCATTGCGTTCTGCGCGGGGATACCAACTTCATCCGCATCGGACCGCGCAGCAACATCCAGGACGGCACCATCGTGCATGTGAATGCCGGCAGGGAGCCCGCCATCATCGGCGCCGACGTGACGGTGGGCCATGCCTGCATCATCCATGCCTGCACGCTGAAGGACCGTGCCTTCGTCGGCATGGGCGCCACCGTGCTGGACGGCGCGGTGATCGAGGAGGGCGGCATGCTGGGCGCCGGCGGCCTGCTGGCGCCGGGCAAGGTGATCGGTCCGAACGAGCTCTGGCTCGGCGCGCCGGCGCGGAAGGTGCGGGTCATGGATGCCGAGGAGCGGAAGAGATGGGACCGGACGGCGGCGCATTACGTGGAGCTTGCCAAGCGGCACCGGACTTCGCTGGCGGAGTAGGATCAATGCGGCGCGGTGCGATTCTCGCAGGAATGTTTCTGGTGCTGGCCGGCTGCGCCACCCCGGTGCCGCCCCTCCGGCTGCCAGCGGCGGTGGTCGGCCAGACCCGCGATCCGCTGGAGGGGGCGTTGCGCGGCGCTGCCGCGGCCTTCGCCGCCCCAGGCAGCCTTCAGGGGCAGCCGGCGCTTGCCGCGCGCGCCGTCGCGCAACTGGAGTTCCTGGCAGTGGAGATCCCCGCCGGGCGCAGCTCTCGCGAATTCGGCTCGCTCATTGCTCCCGGCCTGCAGGCGGCGCGCTATGAGGTCCGCAGCACGCTCGGCATCCCGTCCGACGCGCCGCCGCAGGCGGTGATCGACGCGCTGGCGGCCGCCGCCTCGGCGCCGACCGCCCAGGCCGCTGCGGCGCAGCTGCCGGCCACCCTGTTCCCCGCCGGCGGCGCGGAGACCTGGCGCCGGCTGGGGGATCTGCCGCGCCTTCCGCAAGCCAATGCGGCGACACAAAGGGCCGTGTTCGAGTGGGATTTCGGTCCTCCACAGGAGCTGATCGACTCTCCGAACTGAGCGGCACGGGCGCGGGATCTTTTTGCGCCTGAGGGACTGATGGCGAGCCGGTGCTGAAGCATTGGCGAGCGGCGTGTCGTGGATGGCCCCCCATCGGCGGCGGGCGCCACTGTCCGGCCGTCGCACTGGGGCCGGTCGCCTTTCATGCAGTGGCCGGACTGGGCCATCCTGCCGCCCAACTTCGCGGGAACCTGTCATGCGCCGATTCGCCCTTTCTCTCCTGCCTCTGCTTCTCGCCACCACGACCCTTTCGGGCTGCGCCGAGATGCGCACGCCGCGTCCCGCCTTCAGCATGCCGCTGGATCTCGTGCCCGGTGCCACCGATCTGGTGCGGAGCGCCGTCGACATGGCCGCCGCCGACTTCGCCGACCAGGGCGCCGTCCTGTCCGGCCACCCCGCACGGACGGCACGCGCCGCCGCGCGGCTGGAGTTCCTGGCCGAAACCCTCGCGACCGACCCACGCTACGCCGCGCTGCCGCCAGGCACGATCCTCTCCCTGCGGGCAGCGGTGGGAGAGGTGCGGCGGGCGATTGGCCTTTCCGAGACCACGCCACCGGAGCAGGCCGTGACACTCCTGGCAGGCGCCGCGCGTGCGCTGGAAGCGGGGCGCCGCCCCCCGCTACCCGCGGCGGTCTTCCCTGCGGGCCCCGAGGTCACGTTGCGGCGGCTGAATGAGCCAGGACCGCTGCCTGGGGCCGCCATCGCCACGGGCCGGCTGCAGGAGACGATCGCGGCGCTGGATATCAGCGCGGGCTGGAGTACGCTGGGCGAGACCACGGACCCCGGCAGAATTCTCACGCATTGAGAGAGGGGCGGCGCAGGCGCGGGTCCCTCCCGCTGGCCCTTCTGCGGGTGAGCAGGATGTGCAGAATGCGCCCCTTCGCGCTTCACGGAACCTGGGAGACGACCCATGCAACGACGCAGCTTCCTGGCGGGCACAGCCGGGCTTGCCGCCGCTGCCCACCTCGCCCGCCCGGCGCTCGCCCAGGGCGACAGCCAGCGGGTCCTGCGCTTCATCCCGCAGGCAGATGTCAGTATCCTGGACCCGCTGAACACGACCGCCTATCCCACCCGCAACCACGGCCACATGTGCTGGGATACGCTCTACGGCATCGATGCGGATTCCCGGCCGCATCCGCAACTCGCCGAAGGGCATGTGGTCGAGGATGACGGCAAGCGCTGGACCTTCACGCTGCGCGACGGTCCGACCTTCCACGATGGCGAGAAGATCCGCGCGCAGGATGCGGTAGCCTCGATCAAGCGCTGGATGCTGCGTGACTCGCACGGCCAGACGCTCGCCTCGCGCCTGGACGAGATCCGCGTGCTGGACGATCGCCGCTTCGAGATGCGGCTGAACAAGCCCTTCGGACCGATGCTGGATGCGCTGGCCAAGGCCTCGTCCTACCCGTGCTTCGTCTATCCCGAGCGTTTCGCCAACCAGGACCCCACGCGCGGCTTCACCGAGGTGGTGGGTTCCGGGCCTTACCGCTTCGTGGCGGAGGAGCGGATCTCCGGCAGCCAGCTCGTGTATCGCAAGTTCGAGAAGTACATCCCCGCCAAGGGAGGTCCGGTCAGCCTGATCGCCGGGCCGAAGATCGCGCATTTCGAGCGGATGGAGTGGAAGCACATCCCCGATCCCGCCACCGCCGCCGCGGCGCTCCAGTCGGGCGAAGTGGACTGGTGGGAGCAGGTGGCGCCTGACCTGCGCCCCTTGCTGAAGGGGACGCGCAACATCACCGTGGACCGGCTCGACCAGGGCGGCACGGTGGCCATGCTGCGGCCGAACCACCTGAACCCGCCCTTCGACAATCCGGCTATCCGTCGTGCGCTGCTGCCGGCGATCAAGCAGGCCGACTTCATGACGGCCATCATGGGCGACAACCGCGACCTCTGGCGCGAGAGCGTGGGCTGCTTCCCCGAGGGCAGCCCGCTGGCTTCCGATGCGGGAATGGCGGCGCTAACCTCGCCGCGCGACCTGGATGCGGCGAAGAAGGCGCTGAAGGAGGCGGGTTACAAAGGCGAGAAGGTCCTGATGCTTCACCCGACGGATGTGGTGAACAACAACAACCTCACCGCCGTCGCCACCGACATGCTGCAGAAGTGCGGCATGAACGTGGAGAGCGCCACCTCCGACTGGGGCACGCTGCTCCAGCGCCGTGCGAACAGGAACCCGGTGGATCAAGGCGGCTGGAGCGCGCTGATCGTGCTGTTCGGCGGCATGGACCTGGCCAATCCCGGCGGCCATCCGCTGCTGCGCGCCAATGGCAAGGATGCCTGGTTCGGCTGGCCCACGGCGCCCAAGCTGGAGGAGCTGCGCACCGCCTGGTTCGACGCGCCGGACCTCGACGCGCAGAAGCGCATCGGGCGGCAGATCCAGGAGCAGTTCTTCGTCGATGTGCCCTTCTATCCGCTCGGCCAGTACCTGATCGACAGCGCCTGGCGCAGCAACCTCACCGGCCAGCGCAAGGGCATGACGCTGCCGATCAACGTGAAACGCGCCTGATGATGAGCGGGGGAGGGTGCTCCCCCGCTGCTTTTCGCCTGACGGCCGCTCAGCAGGCTTCCGGCAGGAAAACGCGGCTCGGCGCCACGAACTCGTCCTGCGCCGCCACGGTCAGGATCTCGCGCGAGGCGGCCTCCGAGGTGCGGCGCAGCAGGCCGTAGATCGAGGAGGCCGCCGCGCCCAGCGCCGCGCTGGCCTGCCCGGTCTTCAGGCGGTGGAACAGGAACAGCGCGGCGATCGCGTCCCCCGCGCCATTGACCGAGAGCGGCAGCATCGGCGTGCGGATGCGGTGGAACTGGCCGCCCTCGGCAGCAAGCATCTCGATCTGGTCCTCCGGCGTCTCCGCCGCCTGTAGCGAGGTAACGAGCACGCAGCGCGGCCCGCCCGGCGCCATGGTGGCCTGCACCGCGGCAGCCGCCGCCTTGGCTTCCTCCAGCGTGGTGACGGGCTTGCCGGTGAGCCATTCCAGCTCGAACTGGTTCGGCGTGATGATGTCGGCGGCCGGGACGGCGAGGTCGCGCATGAATTCCGGGATTCCCGGGCGGACGAAGATGCCGCGCCCGACATCGCCGATTACGGGATCGCAGCAATAGAGCGCACCCGGGCGGGCGGCCTTCACCCGCGCCGCCGCGTCCAGGATGGCGGCGCCGATGGCGGCGTCACCCATGTAGCCGGAGAGCACGGCGTCGCAACGGGGCAACGCACCGCGATCCTCGATACCCTGCACCAGATCCCGCACCAGATCAGCCCCGAAGACCTGCCCGCGCCAGGTGCCGTAACCCGTATGGTTGGAGAACTGCACGGTATTCACCGCCCAGACCTCGGCGCCCAGCCGCTGCAGCGGGAACACGGCCGAGGCATTGCCGACATGCCCATAGGCGACCCAGGACTGGATGGAGAGGATGTTCATGCGGACTCCGCTGGCTGGCAGGAGCCGCGGAGACTAGGCCAGCGCTGCGCCTGGCGAAATCGCCCTCCGGCTTGATGACGACAGGGTAGGGGTGAGGCACCCACCCGGATCGCCTCCGGATTCCGTGATGAGCAGCTTCTCGTTAAGAGAGCGAAAGATGTTGTGGCTTCCTGTTGCTAAATCTACCGTCATGCGAAGCCACGCGCCGGGAGAAGAGGTGGCATGCCGAATGAGTGCCGTTTGCAGGATTGTTATTGAAAGGCGCCTCTGGCGGGAAGGTCAAAGTTCCGGCTTTGCTTGCCGAGCGAGCGCTTATCTGCACGCTGGAGCGGATACACTTCGCCGCTTGGAGAAAAGGCGGTCTGGCAGGCGTGGAAATGGTTTTGCGTCCGCCTTCCCTCGACTGTGCCTCCATGCTCCGGGAACCGGTGCCGGGTGGAGGTGCGCAGCAAGCCGGTCTCGCATCCTGCCGCCCTGTTTTCACCGCCCGGCTGCGTGGCCAGAGCGGCTGCCTTGCCGCGTGACACCCTTTCCCGCCTCCTCGCCCTTCCAGGGCCGGTGACCGGACGAACCGGACGGTAGCCCAGCATGAGTTTTTCGCCTCAGATGCCTCCGCAGCATGGCCGCAAGGAAGGAGACGAAGCCGACGGCAGCACGGCGGCCGCCCATCCGGCCCTCCCCACCCCCGCGCGTGGGCCGAGGCCGCTTCTGATCGCCGGTCTGGCTTCGCTCACCGCGATGGGGGGAATGGGCGTTTTCCTCCTGCCGGCCCTGCTGAACGAAGGTGGAGGCAGGCAGAGTGCTGCTCGGGCCGAGGCGAAGCCGCCATCGCCTGCATCCCCTGCGCTGCCGGCTGCCGCCGCAGTGACGCCAGAGCAGGCAAGGCCCGATGGTGTTGCGGCCCTCCAGGCTGAGATCGCCGCTCTGTTGGCGCAGGCTGACCAGATCGACGCGACGCTGACGCGGATCCAGTCGGGTATCACGGCGCCTGCGCAGCCGGAGGAGGCGGAGAGCAGTCCGTCCCTGACACAGGCGGAGGAACTCCTGCGCCAGGCTTCCACCTTTGCCGCGGCGATACCGCCTGCGCCGCCGCCGCCACCGCTGGAGGGTGCGTCCAATCCGCATCCCGCACCTGCGGCGGAGGCCGCGCGCCCCGTGGTGGAGCAACCGGCGGTCCGGTTCGCCGTCGCCAGCCTGCCAGAGATGGTCGTGCCCCGGGAGCACCGCTACACCGACGGTGCCTTGCCACCGCATGTGGGCGCCGAGCCGCTTCCACCGCTCGGTGAGGTAAATCTCATCGAGGAGCAGACGCCGCACGCCCTCGCAACGCCGCCTCGCGAAGCCGCACCGGAGCCCGCGCCTGGGACGATGGCGCCCTCGGCGCCGGCTGCCCCTGAGGCGGATGCTGCCGCTCCGGTCAGGCAAGCCCAGATCAGTCAAGCGCGGGAGAGGGAGGCGCAACCGCCCGCCGCCGAGGTGGAGCCGAGCCGACCGGCGGAGGCTGAGCCCCCTTCCGCCACCGCGGCCGAACGCGAGGCGCGATCGGCAGCGCCGGAGGATCCGCCCGCACCGGCCCCCGCCGAGCCCCCGGCCGCGATGGCAGAGACGGCGCCGCATGGCAACGCCGCGCCTGATCCCGTGGCGCCGGAACGCCCTGCCAGCCAGGCCGCCGCCGCTCAGTCACCCGTCGCCCCGCCCACGCCAGCAGCGGGCGGTGAGGTGAAGGCGCAGTCCGCACCGGCTATGCCGGAGGCGAGCGCGTCCCCGGCGCCTGCTGTGCCTGCGGCACCTGCCGTGCCTGCGGCGGCGCCGGAGCCCGCCACCCCTGCGCTCTCCCGCGAGGCTCAGGCGGCGATCCTGCAGCGCGCCGAGGAAAAGCTTGCCATTGGCGACGTGGCCACCGCCCGGACGCTCTACCGGGAGGCTGCGCAGGGCGGCAGCAGCAAGGCGGCGGCGGCCCTGGGCCGCACCTACCAGGAGGACTTCCTGCGCGGCATCGGCGCCAGGGGCGTTGCGGCCGATCCCCTGCTTGCCGCGGTCTGGGCGCGCCGGGCGGAAGCCCTTGCGGCCTCCGAGCCGCAGCCACCCGAGGCTCCGCCGGCAGAAGCCACCTCCGCCCCGCCGATGGCGCGAGGTGAACCGCCGCGCCCGCCCGCGCCTCCGGCGCCCGTCGCTCCCGCGCCACCCCAGGCGGCGTCCGGGGCGCCTGCGGCGGATCAGCCAGCCCCTTCCGCCTCTCCGGCGCCGGCCGCCCCGCCGCCCTCGCAAGCGACGGCGGCGGTGCCTGGCGTTGCCACGCCCGCCGAGCCGCCCGCTACGCCGGGCCCGGCCAGCCCGCCACGCCCGAGCACCGCCATTCCCGCGGAGGAGCTGGAAGCCGTGATCCGGCGCGCGGATTCGATGCTCGCCCTTCGCGACATCTCCGCCGCGCGGCTCCTTTATGCCTATGCCGCGCAGGCCGGCAGCGGCCGTGCCGCTTCCGCGCTCGGCCGCACCTATGACCCGGCCTTTCTGGAGAGCATCGGCGCACAGGGCATCCGCCCCGATCCGGCGCTGGCCGCCCAATGGTACCGGCGGGCGGTCGCGCTGGGGGAAGCGCAGGCCGCCGCCGCCTTGTCGAGGCTGGAGCGGCGCTGAACGGCAAGGCATGGAGGAGGGAGAAGAATGACGGAGCTTCGCATCGGCCGGCGCGCCGCTCTGCTGGCTGGCGCGGCGAGCCTGCTCGCTAGCCCGGCGGCCCTGGCGCAGGGCGCCCGCCGCGGCGTGGCGGAGATGACGCGGGACGCGAATGCCGGCACCGTGGGGGTGATCTCCGGCGGGGTGGACGGAACCTATATCCGCATTGCCACCGACCTCGCCGCCGTGCTCGACGAGGGCGACTACCTGCGTGTGCTACCCGTCGTCGGCAAGGGATCGCTGCAGAACATCTCCGACCTGCTCTACCTGCGCGGCATTGACCTCGCCATCGTGCAGTCGGACGTGCTGGCGGCGGCGACGCGGGACAGGCTCTATCCCGGCGTCGGGCAGCTCGTGCAGTACATCACCAAGCTCTATGACGAGGAGGTGCACATCCTCGCCCGCCGGGACATCGAACGCGTCGAGGACCTGGCCGGCCAGCCCGTGAACATGGACCTGCGCGGCAGCGGCACCGCGATGACGGCCTCGCTCATCTTCGGCAGCCTCGGGGTGGCGGTGCAGCCGGTCTATGCGGCGCAGGACACCGCGCTCGTCAGGCTGCGGCGGGGCGAGATCGCGGCGCTCGTCTACGTCGCCGGCAAGCCGGCCCGGCTGTTTTCCGGCGTGCGCGCCGAGGACAACCTGCATCTGCTCACGCTGCCGCTCGTCCCCGCCCTGCTGGAGACCTACCTGCCCGCCACCATCCGGAAGGCCGACTATCCCGCACTGGTGCCGGAGGAAAGCCCGGTGCAGACCGTCGCCGTGGGCGCGGTCCTCGCCGTCTATGCCTGGAAGCCTGGCACGGAGCGCCATGCCAAGGTCGTGCGCTTCCTGGAGCGCTTCCGCAGCAAGTTCCCCGCGCTGCTGCAGCCCCCGCGCCATCCCAAGTGGCGGGAGGTCAACCTGACGGCGGAGGTGCCGGGCTGGACGCGCTTCGCTCCCGCTGCCGAGTAGCGCGGGGCGGGGATCAGTTGTTGCGCCGTAGGCGCCTGGAGGCTAGAAGCGGCGCTTCCGTGCGGCCGGTCGGCATCGGCTGCTCCAGCAGAGAAAAGTGCGCCATGAAGCCCGATATCCACCCGGACTACCACGAGATCACCATCATCATGACGGATGGGACCACCTACAAGACCAAGTCCTGCATGGGCAAGGAAGGTGACACCCTCCGCCTGGACATCGATCCGAAGTCCCATCCGGCCTGGACCGGCCAGCAGCGCATCATCGACACGGGCGGCCAGATCGCCAAGTTCAACAAGAAGTTCGCCGGCATCGGCGCGCGCAAGAAGGCCTGAGCCAAGCCGCGCAGAAGCCGAGCGCAAAGAAAGCGCCGCCCCCCTTGAACCGGGGGGCGGCGCTTTCTATTTCAGGACATGCCAGCGGTGCCCGGATAAGCGGGGCCGCCGGTGTGGTCGGGTCGCGAGGGGTTGCCCAATTGGGGACCCGGAGGCGCCAGGCCGCAGCACAATGGACCTTGCTTGCCCGAGGAGGCTCCTGGACTATGAACACTTTCGATCCGCTGTTCCGTTCCGCCATCGGCTTTGACCGTCTGACGCGGCTGATGGACACCGCCCGTTCCGCGGCGGAAGGCCCTGCCTATCCTCCCTACAACATCGAGAAGACCGCCGAGGACTCCTACGTCCTGACCATGGCCGTGGCCGGCTTTGCGCCAGAGGACCTGGAGATCACCATGCAGGACAACGTTCTGCTGGTGTCCGGCAAGGCCAGCCCGCAGCCCGAGCAGGAGCGTCGCTTCCTGTATCGCGGCATCGCCGGCCGTGCCTTCGAGCGCCGCTTCGTCCTGGCCGACCATATCCAGGTCGAGGGTGCCGAAATCGCCAACGGTCTGCTGCACGTCGCGCTGAAGCGGCAGGTGCCCGAGGCCCTGAAGCCTCGCCGCATCCCCATCGCCAATGCGCAGCTGCGTCCGCAGCCGGTGCTTGAGGGTGAGAAGGGCGCGCCGCTCGCTGCCTGACGGCCCGAGCCCATGCTGTTGAGCGGCCGGGGTGGCGACACCCCGGCCGTTTTTGCATGCGCGGGGCAGGGACGCGTGGACCGCGCGTGTTCGCACTTGCGTCATGCCCGGCAGACGCGCATATGACCTCTGTCGGTGCCCAGTCGGGCCACTGGCCGCGCCCTGGTTGCGTGAAGGTGCGCCCCGCTTCGGAGCGGCGGCAGCCCTGCCAGGGCCCCGGGCGACAATTCCCCCGGCTTTACCCTGTGTTTCGGTACGACCCATCCACGCGGGGCGTCCTGAGCCCCTCAACCGGTGCGGCCTGACGGCCGGCGCCGAATCTTGGATGTGTTCTTCATGACCGACTTCAATGCCCTCGGCCTGGCCGAGCCGCTGCTGCGCGCGCTCGCCGACGAAGGCTACGCCACCCCGACCCCGATCCAGGCGCAGGCGATCCCGCTGGTGCTGCAGGGGCGGGATCTCCTGGGCATCGCGCAGACCGGCACGGGCAAGACCGCCGCCTTCGCGCTGCCGCTGCTGCATCACCTCGCCGCCCGCCGGGCGCAGGCGCCGCGCGGTGGCTGCCGTGCGCTGATCCTCTCGCCGACGCGCGAACTGGCCTCGCAGATCCATGACAACATCCGCGCCTATGGCCGCCATCTCGGCCTGAGCTCCACCGTCGTCTTCGGCGGCGTCGGCGCGCGGCCGCAGATCCAGGCGCTGGCTCGCGGCGTCGATATCCTGGTGGCCACGCCGGGCCGGCTGCTCGACCACGTCCAGGCCGGCGTCGCCCGCCTGCAGACGGTCGAGGTGCTGGTGCTGGACGAAGCCGACCAGATGCTGGACCGCGGCTTCTGGCCCGCCATCCGCAAGCTGACGGGCATGATGTCGAAGAACCGGCAGACGCTGTTCTTCAGCGCCACCATGCCGACCGAGATCGCCAAGATCGCGAACGAACTGCTGCAGGACCCGGCCAAGGTCTCCGTCACGCCGGTGGCCTCCACCGCCGAGCGCGTCGAGCAGCGGCTGATCCACATCGATGCCAGCCGCAAGCGCCTGCTCCTCGCCGAGATGCTGCGCGACCCGGCGATCGGCCGCGCGCTGGTCTTCGCCCGCACCAAGCATGGCGCCGACCGCGTGGCCAAGCACCTGGTGGCCGAGGGCATCAACGCCCACGCCATCCATGGCGACCGCAGCCAGGGTCAGCGCGAGCGCGCGTTGGCCGAGTTCCGCAACGGCCGGGCGCCCATCCTGGTGGCCACTGACATCGCCTCCCGCGGCATCGACGTGGATGGCGTGACGCATGTCTTTCAGTTCGACCTGCCGGATACGCCGGAAGCCTATGTGCACCGCATCGGCCGTACCGCGCGTGCCGGGGCAAGCGGCGAGGCGGTGGCCTTCTGCGCGCCCGACGAGCTGGCGAAGCTGAAGGCGGTGGAGAAGCTCATCGCCATGCGCATCCCCGCCGAGGATCGCCGCAGCGAGGCAGCCCGTGCCGAGGCCGCCACCGCGGCGCCGAAGCCGCAGCCGCCGCGTGGTGGCCGGGGCGGACGCCCGCAGGGTGCCGGCCGCCCGCAGGGGCAGGGCCGCCCGCAGGGCACCGGGCGCGGTGGGATGCCGCCACGCGCGGGCATGCCGGAGCGCAAGGACCGCAGCTGGCGCAACGCCGACTTCCGCGACGGCGGCCGCTAAGCACAACAAGGAAAGGCCGGGAGAGGCAGTCTCCCGGCCTTTCTCGTTTCAGTCGCTCGCCATGACCTTCACGTAGCTGCCCGGCGCATCCTCGATGGCGGGCAGCGCGCCGCTGCCCGGTTCGCGCGCGGGCACCTGGGTCTTGTCGAGGCCACTGACCCAGCGATGCCAGTCCGGCCACCAGGAGCCCGCCATCTCCGTGGCACCGGCGAACCAGGTCTCCGGGTCGGGCGGCGTCTCCTCCGAAACCCAGTGGCTGTACTTGCCGGATTCGGGCGGATTCGCCACGCCCGCGATATGTCCGGAGGCCGCCAGCACGAAACGAACCGGCCCCTGGAAGAGCTGCGTCGCGCGGTAGGTGCTCTTCCACGGGGCGATATGGTCTTCTCGCGTCGAGAGCATGTAGGCGGGCACCTTGATCTTGCGCACGTCGAGCGGAACGCCGGCCAGGGTGACGCCGCCAGGCCTCACCAGATCGTTCTGCTGGTACATGCGACGCAGGTAGAAGCTGTGCATGGCCGCCGGCATGCGCGTGCTGTCGTCGTTCCAGTAGAGCAGATCGAAGGGGAAGGGCTCCTGCCCCAGCAGGTAGTTCTGCACCACGAAGGACCAGATCAGGTCGTTGGCGCGGAGCATGTTGAAGGTGGTGGCCATCTCGTGTCCTTCGAGATAGCCGCGCTTCTGCATCCGCTCCTCAAGCGACTTCAACTGCTCCTCGTCGATGAAGACCGAAAGCTCGCCGGCCTCGGCAAAATCCACCATGGTGGTGAAGAAGGTGGCCGCTTTGATGCGGGTGTCGCGCTTCGCAGCCATGTGGGCCAGCGTGCACGCCAGCAGCGTGCCGCCCAGGCAATAGCCGATGACGTTCACGCCCTTCTCGCCGGTCGCCTTCTGGATGGCGTCCAGCGCGGCATAGGGACCTTCGAGCATGTAGTCCTCGAAGCTCTTTTGCGCGAGCGTCTCGTCCGGATTCACCCAGGAGATGACGAAGACCGTGTGGCCCTGCGCCACCGCCCAGCGGATGAAGCTGTTCTTCGGCCGGAGGTCGAGGATGTAGAACTTGTTGATCCAGGGCGGGATGATCAGCAGCGGCCGCTTCAGCACCTTCTCGGTCGTGGGCGCGTACTGGATGAGCTGCATCAGCTCGTTCTGGTAGACCACCTTGCCCGGCGTGACGGCGATGTTCTCGCCGATGCGGAACTTGGTCTCGTCCGTCATGCGGATGCGCAGCTTGCCCTTGCCGCGTTCCAGATCGGAAAGCAGGTTCTGGAGGCCGCGCAGCAGGTTCTCGCCGCCCGTCTCGGCCGTCCTGCGCAGCACCTCGGGATTGGTCATCAGGAAGTTCGAGGGGCTCATCGCGTCCACGAACTGCCGCGTGTAGAAATCCACCTTCTGCGCCGTCTTCGGGTCGAGATCCTCGGCGGAGCGGGCGACATTGGTGAAGTAGCGCGCCGAGAGCAGGTAGGACTGCTTGATGAAGTCGAACACCTCGTTCTCGCGCCAGGCCTCGTGCTTGAAGCGGCGGTCCTTCGGGTCTTCGGCGATGACGGGCTTCACCTCCTCGTCGCCCCAGATGCGGCGAGCGGTGTTCTGCCAGAGGGTCAGGTAGTCCTGCCAGAAGCCGAGTTGCGCCTCCACCAGCCGGGCCGGATTGGCCATCAGCCGCGCGGCCATATCCATGAAGGCGGTGCCGATCTGCATCGGGTCGCCGCCGATGGGGCGGCCATCGGGGCCGGTCTGGGCCTGGCGCTTCAGGAAGTCCGCCACGATGCGCTGCCCGCGCTCCGCGACATCGGCCATGGTGCGGGAGAGCAAGGCGGGGTCAGGCAGGCGGAATGCGCCGGCATCCGGGGGAGTGTCGTCCGTGGTCATGCGTCCCTCCGCGCCTGTGGCGCCTTCTTGTTGCCCCCGAACTGCGCCTCCGGATCCCTGGCGGTGACCTTCCGCCCGGCCCGCCTTTCGGGCTAATCCCCTGGGCGGGCGAGAAGAGGATGGACCATGGAACAGCGCGCCGGTCGAGGCATAGGGCAAGGTAAAGCCCGGATATGGGGGCTTCAAGCCGAGGCGGCGCGGTGCGGCCTGGCCTTCGGCACATTGTTTCTGCTGGCCGGCTGCGTCGGCGCGGGCGAGGCGCCGACCCGGTTCCTCGACCGGGCCTTCGGCACCCCGCTGGATGGACGCCCGCCCCCGCCCGGTGCCGAACAATCCTACCCCAACCTCGCCTCGGTGCCCCCGGCGCCGCCGCGCGGCTCGCCCTCCGAGCGGGAGGCGCTGACAAGCCGTCTGGCCACCGCCCGCGCCGCCTCGCGCGAACCGGTGACGCCGGGCGGGCCGCTGCCGCCCCCCCCGGCGGGGACCGAGGGCGAGGGACAGATCCCGCTGCGGCCGCCTTCCGCCCCACGCCTGACCGCCGCGCCACGGGTGCGCCCCGAGGCGCCCGTCGCCGCGCCGGCGCCGGGCATGCCCGAGGCCGCGCCGGAACTGCCCGCCGATCCCGGCGCGCCGCCCGCGCCGCCGCCCTCCGAATTTCTGGCGCCGCCGCCACCGCGGCTGTAAGTCCTGCCGCCCGGCCGCCGTTCCGATTCCGCTGGCGGCCGATCTGCTCTATCCTTCCCGCGCCAGTTTTCACGGACCTCTCGCCATGACCGAGGAATTCCACCGCATCCGCCGCCTGCCGCCCTATGTCTTCGCCGAGGTGAACCAGGCGAAGGCGAAGGCTCGCGCCGCGGCTGAGGACATCGTGGATCTCGGCATGGGCAATCCGGACAGCCCGACGCCGCCGCATATCGTGGCGAAGCTGATCGAGGCGGTGCAGAACCCGGACACCCATGGCTACTCCGCCAGCAAGGGCATCCCCGGCCTGCGCCGCGCGCTCGCCAGCTACTACGCCCGCCGCTTCGAGGTGAAGCTGGACCCGGAGACGGAAGTGGTGGCCACCCTCGGCTCGAAGGAGGGGCTCGCCAACCTCGCCGCGGCCATCACCTCGCCGGGCGATACCATCTTGGTGCCCAATCCGAGCTATCCGATCCACCAGTTCGGCTTCATCATCGCCGGCGCCTCGGTGCGCTCGGTGCCGCACGCGCCGGACGAGGAGATGCTGCGGGCGCTGGAGCGCGCCGTGCGGCATTCCGTGCCGAAGCCGACGGCGCTGATCGTCAACTATCCCTCCAACCCGACCGGGCTGATGGCCGGTCTCGACTTCTACCGCGAGATCGTCGCCTTCGCCCGCCGGCACGAGATCTTCGTCCTCTCCGACCTCGCCTATGCCGAGCTGTATTACGGCGACCAGGCGCCGCCCTCGATCCTGCAGGTGCCGGGCGCGAAGGAGGTGGCGGTCGAGTTCACCTCCATGTCCAAGACCTACAACATGGCGGGCTGGCGCATGGGCTTCGCCGCCGGCAACCCGAAGCTGATCGCGGCGCTGACACGGGTGAAGTCCTACCTGGACTACGGCGCCTTCACGCCGATCCAGGTCGCCTCCGTCGCGGCGCTGAACGGTCCGCAGGACTGCATCGAGGCGATGCGCAAGCTCTACCGCGAGCGGCGGGACGTGCTGGTGAAGGGGCTGAAGCAGGCCGGCTGGGATGTGCCCGTGCCGGAGGCCGGCATGTTCGTCTGGGCGCCAATTCCGGACCGGTTCCGCGATCTCGGCAGCGTCGAGTTCAGCAAGCTTCTGCTCGCCCGCGCCAAGGTGGCGGTGGCGCCCGGAATCGGCTTCGGCGAGCATGGCGACGGCCATGTGCGCATCGCGATGGTGGAGAACACCCAGCGCATCCGGCAGGCACTGCGCGGCATCCGCAGCTTCCTCGCGACCGATAATGGCGGCCCGGCCAGCGAGCCGGCGCCGCAGGCTTCTGCTGAACTGGTGAAAGAATGACCCGTCCGCTTTCCGTTGCAGTCGCCGGCCTGGGTACGGTCGGCGCCGGCGTGCTGACCCTGCTGCGCGACAATGCCGAGCTGATCGCCGCCCGCGCCGGGCGGCCCATTGTCGTCACCGCCGTCGCAGCGCGCGACCGCAACCGCGATCGCGGTGTCTCCCTCGACGGGCTGCGCTGGTACGAGGACCCGGTGGCCATGGCGGCCGAGGCGCAGGCCGACGTGGTGGTGGAGCTGATCGGCGGCAGCGGCGGGCCGGCGCGCAACACGGTGGAAGCGGCGCTGAAGGCCGGCCGCCCGGTGGTGACAGCCAACAAGGCGCTGCTCGCCCTGCACGGCGCCGCGCTGGCGCAGAAGGCCGAGGCGGCGGGCGTCACGCTCGCCTTCGAGGCGGCGGTGGCTGGCGGCATCCCCGCCATCAAGGCGCTGCGCGAGGGTCTGGCGGCCAACCGCATCAGCCGCGTCACCGGCATCCTGAACGGCACCTGCAACTACATCCTGACCTGCATGCGCGACCAGAAGCGCGAGTTCGGCGACGTGCTCGCCGAGGCGCAGCGCCTGGGCTATGCGGAGGCCGACCCCTCTTTCGACATCGATGGCGTGGACGCGGCGCACAAGCTCGCCATTCTCGCGGCGCTGGCCTTCGGCCGGCCGGTCGAGTTCGAGGCGGTGCATGTGGAAGGCATCCGCAACATCACCGCGCTCGATATCGCGCTGGCCGAGGAACTGGGCTACCGCATCAAGCTGCTCGGCATCGCGCAGCAGGAGGAGGATGGCGTCGCCGCGCGCGTGCATCCCTGCATGGTGCCGGCCAGCCATCCGATCGCGCGGGTGGACGGCGTGTTCAATGCTGTCGTGGCGGAGGGCGATTTCGTCGGCCGCGTGGTGCTGGAAGGCCGCGGCGCCGGAGCGGGGCCGACCGCCAGTGCCGTGGTGGCCGACCTGATCGACATCGCCCGCGAGCGCCATACGCCGGTCTGGGGCGCGGACCACGCGGCACTTTCCGCCGTGCCGGCTCTGCCAATGGCGAGCCACCACGGCGCCTACTACCTGCGCCTGATGGTTCTCGACCGGCCCGGCGTCATCGCCGACGTCACCGGCGTGCTGCGCGATCATGGCATCAGCCTGGAGTCCATGATCCAGCGCGGCCGCGCGCCCGGGGAGGCGGTGCCGGTGGTGCTGACCACGCATGATTGCCAGGAGGCGGCGATGCGCGACGCGCTGAAGCGGATCGCAGCCTTGGAAGCGGTGCTCGAACCGCCCGCCTTGATCCGCATCGAATCCCTCTGACGAGCGTTAGCGGGACGGTTTTCACCGCCTCCCGCACCCGGGAAGAACAGGAGCCTCTCATGCGTCGCGACACCACACCCGTAGACCGGAACCTTGCCCTCGAACTGGTGCGCGTCACCGAGGCGGCGGCGCTGGCCGCCAGCGCCTGGATCGGCCGCGGCGACAAGAACGCCGCCGACGGCGCGGCGGTGGACGCCATGCGCAAGGCCTTCGACACCGTGGACATCAGCGGCACCGTCGTCATCGGCGAGGGCGAGATGGACGAGGCGCCGATGCTCTATATCGGCGAGAAGATCGGCGCCGGTGGTCCGGAAGTGGACATCGCCGTCGATCCGCTGGAGGGCACCAACATCTGCGCCACTGGCGGGCCGAACTCCATCGCGACGCTTGCGGTGGCGGAGAAGGGCGGCTTCCTGCACGCGCCCGACATCTACATGAACAAGATCGCCGTCGGCCCGAACCTGCCGGTGGGCGTGGTCGATCTCGACGCCACGCCGGGCGAGAACCTGCGCGAGCTGGCCAAGGCCAAGAAGGTGGAGATCAACGATCTCGTCGTCTGCATCCTCGGCCGTGACCGCCACAAGGACATCATCAAGGCCTGCCGCGAGGCCGGCGCGCGCATCATGCTGATCCCGGATGGCGACGTCGCCGGCGTCATCGCCGTCTCGCAGCCCAGCACGGGCGTTGACCTCTATCTCGGCTCCGGCGGCGCGCCGGAGGGGGTGCTCGCGGCGGCGGCGCTGCGCTGCATCGGTGGCCAGATGCAGGGCCGGCTGATGTACGAGGACGAGGCGCAGATCACCCGCGCCAAGGACATGGGCCTCAGCGACCCGCACCGGAAGCTCAGCGTCGAGGACATGGCGAAGGGCGACGTGATGTTCGCCGCGACGGGCGTGACGGGCGGCCCCATGCTGCACGGCGTCCGCCGCCGCGCCACCACCGCCTACACACACTCGATCATCATGCGCAGCAAGACCGGCACGGTGCGCTACATCGAGGGGCACCACAACTTCGCGCTGAAGCCGAGCGCCTTCATTGCCTGAGGCGCTGGCAGCGGCACTTCCGGAGGAGGCGGCGCCGGTGCTCGGCGTCGCCCGCTCCGCGCTGGGCCGTCGCTGGAGCTGGCGCCAGGCCGATGCGCGCATCGGCCTGGCCATCGCGCAGCGCCTGGCGCTGCCGGAACTGCTCGGGCAGTTGCTCGCGGCGCGCGGCGTCGCGCCGGAGCAGGCGCAGCTCTTCCTGGAGCCGACGCTGCGCGCCCTGCTGCCCGATCCCTCCGTGCTGATCGACATGGACCGCGCGGCGGAGCGGCTGGCGCAGGCCGTGCGCGATGGCGAGCAGGTGGCGGTCTTCGGCGACTACGACGTGGATGGCGCCTGCGCCGGCGCACTCATGACGCGCTTCCTGCGCGAGCTCGGATGCCGGGTCCGCGCCTATGTGCCGGACCGCCTGAAGGAAGGCTACGGCCCCAACCCGGCCGCCATCGCCGCGCTTTGCGCCGAGGGCGCCCGGCTGGTGGTCTGCGTCGATTGCGGCATCGCGGCGCATGAGGCCCTGAAGGCCGCCGAGGGCCGCGCCGACGTGGTGGTGCTGGACCACCACAAGGCCGAGGGGCCGGTGCCGGTGGTGGCCGCCGCGGTAAACCCGAACCGGCTGGACTGCACCTCCGGCCTGCGGCACCTCTGCGCTGCCGCGGTCAGCTTCATGGCCGCCGTGGCGACGCTGCGCGTGCTGCGCCGCGCCGGTTTCTTCAGCGACCGCCCCGAGCCGAACCTGCTGGACTTCCTGGACCTGGTGGCGCTGGCCACGGTCTGCGACGTCATGCCGCTGACCGGGCTGAACCGCGCCTTCGTCGCCCAGGGCCTGAAGGTGATGGCGCGCGGCGGCCGCGTGGGCATCGCCGCACTGCTGGAGGTGGTGCAGGCACGTGACGCGCCCTCCGCCTATACGCTCGGCTTCCTGCTCGGGCCGCGCATCAACGCCTCGGGCCGCATCGGCGAGCCGGATCTCGGCCTGCGCCTGCTGGCCTGCGACGACCCGATCGAGGCCCGCGCCATTGCCGAGCGGCTGGACCTGGTGAACCGCCGCCGGCAGGAGGTGGAGAGCGCCGTGCTCGCCGAGGCCTTCGCGCAGGCGCAGATGCAGTCCGAAGCGGGGCATCCCGTGCTGCTGGTCTGTGGCGACGGCTGGCATCCCGGCGTCGTTGGCATTGTCGCGGGGCGGGTGAAGGAGCGGTTCAACCGCCCGGTCTGCGTCGCGGGCATGGATGGCGGGCTGGCCAAGGGCTCCGGGCGCTCCGTGCCGGGCGTGGATCTCGGTGCGGCGATCATCGCCGCGCGGCAGGCCGGGCTGCTGGAGACTGGCGGCGGGCACGCGATGGCTGCCGGCTTCTCCTTCCGCCTGGAGAACCGCGAGGCCTGCCACGCCTTCCTCAACGAGCGGCTCGCCCATGCCGCCTCCCTCCCGGCCAGCGCGGAACTGGTGCTGGACGGAACCCTGCTGGTGCCGGCCGCTACCGCCGACCTGGCCTCGCAGATCGCGCGGCTCGGCCCCTTCGGCGCGGGCAATGAGGAACCCGTCTTCGCCTTCCCCCGCGTGCGGATCGTCCGCGCCGACCGGGTGGGCAAGGAGGGCAATACCGTGCGCGCCTTCGTCGAGGGTGAGGCGGGCGGGCGCCTGAAGGCCGTCTGCTTCCGCGCCAAGGAAGGGCCGCTGGCCGAGTTGCTGCTGGGCAGCGGCGGCGCGCCGGTGCATCTGGCGGGAACCCTGCGCGCCGAGAGCTGGAACGGCAACGTGACGCCGGGCCTGCACCTGCAGGACGCCGCGCGCGCCTGACCGCGCGGCGCCCGGCCGGGCAAGGGGAGGGCCGCTACAGCGGCTCGCCCGCCCCCGTGCCGGAATGCGGCGTCGGGATGCACCATTCCTCGCCGCGCGGGGTGCTGACGTATTCCGGCCAGCGCAGATCCACCGGCGGGTCGAAATCGGCCGAGAGCAGCGGCCCCACCCACTTCGAGCCGCCCACGCCGCCGCCGGTGCGCTCGCGGAACTCGGCCTGGGCCGCCTCCAGGGCGCCGGGCTTGGCAGCCAGGTCCAGCAAGGTCAGCGCCATGGTGCGGCCAGCGACGAACATGCCTGGGTCCACCGCCTCTGGCAGGCCGCCCAGCGCGTTGTACGTCCAGGCCGGATAGGCATAGCCGGGCGAAGGCGGGCGCAGCCGGGGACGCGCCGCCAGCAGGCGCACGGTCGGGCAATGCCAGGAATACTCGACATAGTCGTCGGCGCTCAGGTGCTTCTGCCAGGGCGGCAGGCCACCGCGCAGCTTGGCCTCGTTCTCCTCCGGCGACATCAGCCGCGAGACATTGGCGATGAAGGGGTCCTCCATCGGCTCCAGGCCGAGATTCTTCTGGATGGCCCGGCCGAAGCCCAGCGCCGCCTCGGAATAGCGCGGCGCGCCCACCTCCTGCAGGTTTGCCCAGGTCAACTCGGTCAGCGCCGTGTTGGGCAGGCCGACGCGCGTCTTGGTCACCCATCGAACGAAGGCACGGCAGCCCGTGCTGGCGGCCACCTGGCGCGCATTGTTGGCCAGCACGCGCCAGATCTGCTCCTGGATGGCCAGCGAGGAGGAGCGCCAGGAATACTGGATCTGGCTGAAGCGCGGCGTGAGGTTGTCCGAGGTGGCGCCGCCGTCGCCGAGGATGAACTCGTTCAGTGTCCAGGAGCCGGTGTGCGGGAACATCGCCTCCTTGGTATACTTGGTCGTCGTGTACATCAGGCAGAGCGCGTCGGTCGCGCCCGGACAGCGCGCGATGGCGTGGGAGGCGTCGATCGGCATCAGCGAGGGGTCCACCCAGCTCTCCGGCGCCTCCGCCTCGAAGCTGATGACGGCGCTCCAATAGGCGCCGAAATGCGTCTCGCCGGTGACGGTGTTGGCGGGCCAGGGGTGCCAGACCACGGCCGCGTCCAGCCCGTCGAAATAACCCTTGGCGGCATGGATGGGCTTGGAGCCGCAGACCTTTTCCGCCGGCTCGCCGAACAGCTTCAGCGTGCCCGCCACGCCATGCGCCTGCATGGCGGCTTTCGCGGCGAGGATGGCCGTCAGCGCCGCCGTGCCCAGCACCGAATGCGGGTCGGTATGGCCGGCGGCATAGGGGTGCAGCCCCTCGCGCGGCGCCTTGTAGGGCACCACCTGCTGCGAGTTGCCGGGCACCGCGTCGTACTCGGAGAAGCTGGCGAGCACCGGCCCGCCATCCCCCTGGCTCCAGCGGGCGGCGAAGGCGGTGGGCATGTCGCCCGAGCCTTCCTCAACCTCGAAGCCCTCGGCGCGCAGGATCTCCACATAGTCGCGCGCCGACTTGTACTCGCGCCAGGCCGGCTCGGCATGCGCCCAGATCCGCGCATTGAAGGCGGAGAGCCGCGCCTCGTTCTGCGTGATCCAGTCCATCGCGTGCTGGCGGACTGCTTTCAGCTGCTCCATCGATTCTCTCTCCTGTCACCACGCAGTCGTCAGGCCGGGCGCACGTTCCAGAAGGTTGCGAAGCCGTCCAGCACGCCGGTGATGTTCTTGCGGAAGGCGGTGGGCTGCATGTACTGGCCGAGCGGCAGGTAGGGCACGCTCTGCATCGCCTGGAGCTGGATGTCGCGGCAGATCGCGGCCTGCGCGGCCTCGTCGGGCGCGCTGAACCACGCCTCGCGCAACTGGTTGATGCGCGCATCCTCCGACCAGCCGGCGTAGCTGCCGTCGGCGCGCAGCGCCATGTGCACCGCGGGGTTCAGCCAGTCCATGCCGGACCAGGTGGTGACGAAGCCGCTCCAGCCGCCATCCGCGACCGGTCCGCGGCGGTTGCGCCGCTGCAGCATGGCGTTGAACTCGACGCCGTACAGCTCGACATCCATGCCGAGCCTCTGCAGCAGGTCAACGGCGATGGTGCCGAGCGCCATGCCGCCGGCGGTGTTGTTGCCGGCCATGATGACCACCTTCTCGCCCTTGTAGCCGGCAGCGCGGACCTCCTCGCGCGCCTGCTCGATCGGGCGCGGGCCGGTCAGGATGTCGAGGCCGGCGGTGGAGGCCATCGGCGTGCCCGGGCAGAAGAAGCCGAGCGGCACATGGTACATGTCGGGATCGTCGACGCCGACGATGGCCTGCATGCAATCCGACTGGCTGACCGCCTTCAGCACGGCGCGGCGGATCGCCGGATTGTCGAAGGGCGGCTGCAGGTGGTTGAAGCGCAGCATGGCGACGAAGCCGGTGGGATCGAGCACCCGCACCGTCACCGCGCGGTTCTGCTTCAGCAGCGGCATCTGGTCGTGATAGGCGTATTCCTGCCAATCTTGCTCCCCGGAGAGCAGGGCGGCGGTTGCCGTGCCGCTGTCGGGGATGGAGCGCCACTCGACGCGGTCGTAGTGCACGACCTTGGGGCCGGAGGTCCAGCCAAGCGTCCCGTCCTTGCGCGGCGTGTAGCGCTCGAACTTCGTGAAGACATTCATGGAACCGGCGACGCGCTCATCCGTCTTGAAGCGGAACGGGCCGCTGCCGACGATCTCCGGCACCGGCTTGAAGGGATCGGTCAGCGCCAGCCGCTCCGGCATCATCACGCAGACCGGCACCGAGGCCTTGCCGAGCGCGATGGGCAGCAGCGGGAAGGGGCGTTTCAGCAGGAAGCGGATCGTCCTGTCATCGGGCGCGGAGAGTTCGTCCGTCGCGGCCATCAGCGACTGGCCGAAAACGTCGCGCTGGCCCCAGCGCTTCAGGCTGGCCACGCAATCGCGCGCCAGCACGCGCTCGCCATCGTGCCAGAGCAGCCCGTCGCGCAGCGTCAGATCCCAGCGCCTGCCGTCATCCTCGACGCGATGGCCTTCCACCATCTGCGGCGTGGCGCGGTAGTTGCTGTCCATGCCGTAGAGCGTGTCATAGACCATGTAGGCGTAGTTGCGTGTGATGTAGCCGGTGGTCAGGATCGGATCGAGCGTCACCAGATCCTGCTGCGGCGTGAAGCGCAGGGTGGTGGCGGATGCCGCGCGGAGCCGGGCAGGCAGCGCCAGGGCGGTCGCGCCGGCGCCAAGACCTTGCAGGAGAGTACGCCGTTTCATGGGGGAACTCCTTCATGCTGCGTGTCGTGCGGCGGAGGCTTCCTCCGCCGGCTCGCCGTAGGCTGGTCTTCCGGCCGGGCGTTCTGTGCGCCCGTGCTCTCCGGTCCGGGGCGGCCTAGGCCGCCGTAACTTCCATGCCCCGCGCTGCCGCCTCGGCCATGAGCCTGTCGCCCGAGGCCAGCAGGCGCCCCTTCAGTGCCTCAAGTCCCGGCGCCAGCAGGCGCCCGGCCTGCTTGAGCAGCCGTCCGCCCACCATCACCTCGCGGATGTCGGCGGGATGCGCGAAATGGATCAGCGCCTGCACCGGGTCCCGCGCACCGACCATGCCCAGGCTGTCGCGGCGGAGGATGATCAGGTCCGCCTGCTTGCCTGGCGTGAGCGAGCCAATGCGGTGATCGAGGCGCAGCGCGCGGGCGTTGTTGATGGTGGCCCAGCGCAACACCTCCTCGTGCCGCAGCGAGACGCTGGTGATGGGCGAGCCGGCGGTGGCGATCTCCGTGGTGGCGGCGGGTCGCTCCGGCGCTTCCCGCGCGCGCGCCTCGGCGCGGATGTTGTTGAAGATGCGGTGCGCCTGGAGCGCGAAGCGCATGCATTCGATCATGCCCCCACCGTTCAGCAACTCGCTGTCGGGCGCGATGGAGGGCGCGCCGCCCAGCGCCGCGACGCGGCAGCTCAGCGGCTCCCGCGCATTGCCCTTCAGCTCGGCGGCGGCGGTGGAGGTGACGGAAACGCCGCTCTCGACGATCACGCGCAGCTCGGCATCGCCGAGATAGGTGCCGTGCACGAGGTTGTGGTCCGGCCCGAGCAGCCCCTCGGCGGCCAGACGGCGATAGCCATCCGGCACCAGACGGTTGGTATTGCCCCAGACATGCGCCGAGGAAAGCAGGCCATACTCCCGCGCCAGGGCGAGATCGGCGCGGCAGACCTCCAGCGTCGAGTAGTCCGGCCCCAGGATGCAGGCGGCGAGGGAAACGCGCCCGCTGTCGCTGGTCAGCGGCCCGGTGCGCAGCCGGCGGATCTCGGCGGCGGGATGCGGCACGGTCGAGAAATGCGGCTCGCCCGGACGTGGCTTCGGCTTCACCGTGCCATGGCCAAAGACAGCGCGGATGCCGCTTTCCGCCAGTCCCTCCAGCGCGGCATCGGTGTGTTCAGGGGTGGCGTTGCCGTGGCACCACTCGAAAAGGGTCGTGACGCCGCCCTCGATTTGCGCGAGGGCGCCGGCCAGGGTGGCGATGCGCATGTCCTCCGGCCGGAACAGCGGGCCGAGCTGGCCATGCATGATCCGGAAGTAGTCGGCGCTGGTCCAGTCGCCGCCAAGGCCGCGCAGCCCCGTCTGCCAGGCGTGCAGATGCGCATTGACCAGCCCCGGCAGCACGATGCAGCCGCTTGCGTCCAGCACGCGTGCATCTGCCGCCACGAGATCGGGACCGATATCGAGGATGCGCTCGTCACCGACCAGCACATCGCCCCGCGGAAGCCGGCCGATGCGGTCGTCCATGGAGAGGATAAAGCCACCCTTGATCAGCGTCCGCATGTTCCTGACCCCGTTCGGAGGATGGCGCTTGAGAAAGAAGCGCGCGTTCTCTATAGAGAACGTCGTTCTCTGGGCGTTATGGTGCGGCGGCCTCGCTGCCGCTGTCAACCTCAGGCTTGCAGGGGAGCGGCACGCTGGGCCAGCACGGGAATGCACCTAACGAGGCCGGCCCGGCGAAGTCGGTTCCTGCCGTCGGCAAGTGCCTGGCGATCATCCGGCTGCTGGATGCCAATCCGGGGCAGGGCCTGGCGACCATCGCGGGCCAGCTGGGGCTGACGAAAAGCCACTGCCTGATGATCTTGCGCACGCTGGTGGCCGAGGGCTGGGTCCAGCACGACGCCGAGCGGCAGCGTTACGCGCTCTCTCCGGCCTTGCTGCTGGATCTGGCCGCGACGGTGCGGCGCCATGACCGCAGCACCGTGGTGCATGATGCGCTGTCGCGGCTGGCCATGGCCCTGAGCCTGCCTTGCCTGCTGAGCCGGGTGAACGAGGATGGCAGCTTCACCTGCGTGGACCGCGTGCAGGGCGGCACCGGGCTGATGATCAACATTCCCATCGGGCACCGCTATCCCGCCGATGCGCCCTCGCAGATGCGCGCCCGCCTGGCGGCACTGCCGGAGGAGCGCGGCCGCGCCCTGCTGGAGGCGATGCCGGTCCGTGCCTACACGGCCGCGACGACGACCGACAAGGCGCTGATCTGGCAAGAGGTGCAGGAGGCGCGGCAGCGCGGCTTCGCCATCGGCCGGATGGAGTACCTCGAGGGCGTGATGAGCATTGCCACCGCCATTCTCGACGTGAGCGGCGAGGCGCGGATGGTCCTGCAATGCACCGGCCCGCAGGCCGCCATGGCGCCGCGCGAGGCGGCACTGGGGCGGGCGATCATGGACGCCGCTGGCCGGATCGCCGCCGCCTGGGACATCCTCCGCCCACCCGTTGGCCTTGGCCGGACGGCCTGATGCCGCTTCCGGGTCCCGACCGCAAGGTGGAGTTCGAGATGCAGGGCGAGCACGTCCTTCCCGTGGAAAAGGCGGTCGCCTTCGCCCTGGTCGTGGACGAACTGCTTCGCCTGCGGCAAGGCGGACAGAGCAGGGCGGAAGGCGGAGCCGATCACCCTCCGCCTGGGGCCGCGGAAGGATGGTGGACTCGGCCTGACCTGCCGCGGCGGATCGGGCACGCCCGCGAAGGCCGGTGAGCGCGCACCCTGCCACGTCTTCGGGGCGCTCCTGAGGCAGACCCGCGTCAGCCTGAGCGGCGATCCCGCATTCGACGGTGTCATTCACCTGGACCTCCAGGCTGAAAGCGCGGCGGCTGCCACGTGACCACCTCTTCCTTCGAGTTCCTCCACATCCTGATCGTCGGGGATGAGGCGGTCGTGGCCATGCGCCTGGAGGATGTTGTCCTGGAGGCTGGACACCGCATCACCGGCATCGTGGACACCACGACGGATGCGATCGAGCGCGCGGGCCGACCGGCCCGACCTGGTTTTCTGCGGCATCAAGCGGCTCGGCGGGGACAGCGGGCTGGATGTCGGCGCGGCACTCCGGCCCATGGGCATCTTCTGCCTGTTCATCAGCAGCAACTGCCCAGCCGCGGCAATCGGGCGCGGTCTCGCGTTCGGGGACCTGCTGAAGCCGTTTCAACCCAGCCTCCTGCGGGATGTCGTCCAGGCTGCCCTGAGCAGCTATCAGGGAGACAGGCCGGAGGCGCTTCCCCCGGGGCAGACGCTCCACGGAGGACGGAAAAAAACTGACGGGTGGCTCTGCCGCAAATTCCGACATTGCGTCTCATTCTCAGCAATGCCACATCCGGTAGGCGATGTTCTGCCGAGGCTCCGCATGACCTGCCTGCCGCTCCCTCGTCTTTTGGTCAGGGCCTTGGCCTTTTGCCGTGGCACGACCGGCTCCGCTGTCCGAGGAGAGGTCGCATGAAGCGGCGCACCCTGCTTGGCGGGCTGCCGCTCGCGGTGGTGGCCAGCGGCGGGAGGTGGGCCAGTGCGCAGCAGCCTCTCCGGGCCAGGGACATCCTGGGCCGCACCGTCGAGCTTCCGCGCTCGCCCCAGCGGATCGTGCTCACCCAGGCTCGTCATGTGCTTGCCATGGCGCTGCTGCACCCGGACCCGGTGTCCCTCATCGTGGGCTGGGGCGATGACCTGCGGCGGATGAACCCGCCCGACTATGCCATGGTGCGCGCCCGCTTCCCGCAGGCGGATGCCGTTCCGATCATCGCCCGTGGTCAAGGCGAGGGGCTGTCCCTGGAGGCCATCATCGCCACCCGTCCGGACCTGGTGGTGTTCAGCCTCGGCACCTTGCGCGCGCTGGGCGAGTCCATGCCCGACCGGCTGGCCGCCTTCGGCATCCCCTCGGTGGTGATCGACTTCTTCAACGACCCGATGGCGACCACACAGCCGAGCATGCGCCTGCTTGGGCAGGTGCTGGGCCGCGAGGAGCGCGCCGCTGCCTTCGAGGCCTTCTACGCGGCCCGTCTCCAGGCGATCACCGCGCGGCTGGAAGGGCAGGAGCGGGCGCGGCCCAGGATCTTCATCCATGCCCATGCTGGCGGCACGCCCTGCTGCTCCTCCCCCGGCAAGGGGGCCTTCGATTCAATGGTGACCTTCGCCGGCGGGCATAATATCGGTGCCGACCTGCTGCCTGGCCCCGTCGGCAACCTCTCGCTGGAATACGTCATCGGCGAGAACCCCCAGGTCTATGTGGCGACCGGCGGGCCCTATGGCGGGCGCGGCGGCATTCCGCTCGGTCCTGGCGTGCTGCCGGAGGAGGCCGCGCGGGAGCTCGCCGCCGTCATCCGCCGCAACCGGCTCGACGTGCTCCCGGCGGTGCAGCAGGGGCGCGCCCACGCTATCTGGCACGGCTTCAACGACACGCCCGCGCATATCGTGATGCTGGAGGTGCTGGCCCGGTGGTTCCATCCCGAGCGCTGCGGCGACCTCGATCCCGCCGCCACAATGGCCGCCCTCAACGCGCAGTTCCTGGCGATCCCGATGCAGGGCGCCCATTGGATCGACCTGCCGCCCGGGGCGCTGTAGCAATCCGCTGCGCCGCTATTCGCCCAGCGCGAAGCGCAGGCCGCGGCTGATGCCGAGCGGCACGACGGAGGCATGGTTCTCCTCCGGGAAGCACCAGAACCGGCTCTCCACCCCAGCGGCGGCGAAATGCACCGCCATGTCCCGCGCCTTGTCCACCATCGCCCGGCGGCTCCGGCGTTCGGCGGTGCTGCGAGCCACGGGGCCGGCGCGCTCCTGCGGCGCCAGCGCCTGCTCCCACTCGCCGACGCTCACCGCAAGCCGCTTCCCGGCCGGCGGAGCGCCGCCGCGCAGCCGTGCCTCGTCCCACCAGACGGAGGGGCTGACGGCGATGTAGTCGCTGAAGGCCGTGCCATCATGGGCCAGCACGTCGAGCGTGAAGAAGCCACCCAGCGAATGGCCGATCAGCACCTGCCGCGCCGGGTCGGTGGCGCAGCGGCCGGCGATGAGGGGCCGGACATGCTGAAGCAGGGTTTGCAGAAACGCGTCGCGCCCGCCGGTGAGACGGGTGGTGCCTTCCGCCGAAGGGCCGGCGGTGAAGTCCAGCACGCGGCGTTCCTGGTCGTGGCGGGCCTCGCCGGGGTAGGCGATACCCGCCACCACGGCCGGGCCAATGCCGGTCGCCCTGCGCCGCTGTGCGCCGTTGCGCAGGATGTCCAGCACGGTGGCGAAATAGGCATTGCCCTCCAGCACCGTCACAACCGGAAAGCCGCCGGGTGGCGGCTCGCCGGGCGGGATGGCGAGGAAGAGGCGGTACGCGCCGCCGGGCGTGCGCAGCGCGTGGCATTCCGTGCCCGGCAGGGTAACGGGGGGCGGGGTCTCAGCCACGGAGCGTCGCGCCGCCATCCACGTAGAGATCGGCCATGGTGATATGCCCTGCGCGGTCGGAGAGCAGGAAGAGCACGGCCTCGGCGACATCCTCGGGCGTCGCCAGCTTCCGCAGCGGGATGCCTGCCTTGTATGTGGCGGGGGAGCCCTCGATCACCCGCGCCGCGCCGTTCTCGTCCGCCCACATGCCGGTCTGCATCGGCGTCAGCGTGGAGCCAGGGGCGACGATGTTGCACCGGATGCCGTGCGGTGCCAGTTCCAACCCAAGGCAGCGGGTGAACATGGTGGCCGCCGCTTTGGAGGCCGCATAGGCCGCCATCGCATGGCGCGGCACGCCCGCGGCATTGGAGCTGACCACCACGATGGCACCCCGCCCGCGCGGCTGCATGACCCGCGCCAGGGCGCGCCCGAGATGGAAGACGCCGTCGCTGTTGACGGCGAAGACGCGGCGCCAGGTGGCATCGCTGGTCTCCGCCACCAGGTCGGTTGCGAGAATGCCGGCCAGCGAAACGCCAAACTCGATCGGGCCTTCCTCCGCTTCGATCCGCGCCACCAGCGCGTCCACGGCCGCACTGTCGGAGACGTCGAGCCGCTCGGCACGCAGGCCGGGCAGGGTGGGGATGGCGGCGGCATCGAGGTCGGTGGCGACAATGCGCGCGCCTTCCTCGTGCAGCGCCCGCAGCATGGCCTGGCCGATGCCGCCGGCCGCCCCGGTTACCAGGGCCAGTTTTCCGTTCAGTCCAGTCGGGCGCATCAGTCTTGGCCTTCCATGTCGCGGGCGAGAAGGTGGGCGGAGAGCACGGGCGCGATCTCCGCGGTCGCTTCAGGACCGATCATCGCGGCGTGCAGGGCAGGGATGTCCACCACCTCCACGGCCCTCGCATAGGGGCGCCAGAGGCTGGGATGCAGGTCCCGCCCGGCATGGTCCAGCGCCGCCCGGAAGTGAAGGATGGCGCCGTCGTAGCGCGCATGCTCATGCGCGCGCACCAGGCGGTTGTTGCCCTGCACCACCCGCACCACGCCGCCCAGCACCGGCGGCGGCAGGTGGCCCAGCGGGCTGTCGCTCCTGCGCAGGAAGGCGGCGACGGCCTCCCGTTTCAGCGGCACCGGCTCCGGCAGGCGGTCGGGGTCGAAGCCGCCGATGGCGAGCAGGGCGCGCAGCGGCGCGTTCTCGTCCGGCTCCGGCTCGGCGCGCCAAACATCGGTGGGGTAGGAATCCAGCATGGCCACCACGCCAACGCGCCGGCCGAGGGCGCGGAGCCGCACCGCCATGGCCTGGGCGATGATGCCGCCCACCGACCAGCCGCCGAGATGGATCACGTCATGCGGAACGACGGCGAGGATGCGGTCCACGTAGTCGGCCGCCAGCGCCTCCAGGCTGTCCGGCAGCGGTGCGCCCTCCTGCAGCGCAGGCGCCTGCAAGCCGTAGACCATGCGGCGCGGCGCGAGCGCGCGGGCCAGGCGGCTGTAGCACCAGGAAATGCCGCCGGCCGGATGCACCAGGAACAGCGGCGGCAATGCGGCATCGCCCTGACAGAGCCGCACCACGGGCCCGAGGCCATGATCCGCTTCGCCCTGCTCGCCCATCACGGCAGCGAGGCGCGCGACGGTGGGATGCTCGAACAGGGCGCCGAGCCCGGGGTCCCAGCCCCAGGCCTCACGCACGCGCAGCATCAGTTCCACCGCCAGCAGCGAATGGCCGCCGAGAGTGAAGAAGTCGTCCTCCGTGCCAACCCGTTCCAGGCCGAGCATCTCGGCGAAGAGGAGGGCCATGCGCTGCTCGGCCTCCGTGCGGGGCGGCCTTCCGGTGCTGGCGGCGTAGTCCGGCACGGGCAGGGCGGCACGGTCGAGCTTGCCGCTGCTGTTCACCGGCAGCGCCTCCAGCGCCACGAAGGCGGCGGGCACCATGTAGTCGGGCACGCAGGCGGCGACATGCGCACGAAGCGCCGCCGCATCGTAGCCCTCCGCCGGCACGACATAGGCCACCAGCCGCCTGTCGCCCGCGCGGTCCTCCCGCGCGATGACGCGCGCCTGCCGCACCATGGGCGAGCTGGCGAGGGCGGCCTCGATCTCTCCAAGCTCGATGCGCAGGCCGCGGATCTTCACCTGCTGGTCGGAGCGGCCGAGGAAGAGGAGGGCGCCATCCTCGCGCACCTGGGCGAGGTCGCCGGTGCGATAGATGCGCTCGTTTGCCCGGAAGGGGCTGGGCAGGAAGGCGCGCGCCGTCAGGTCCGGCCGCCCGAGATACTCCCGTGCCAGTTGCACTCCGCCGATGAAGAGATGGCCCGTCACCCCCGGCGGCGCCGGGCGCATGGCCTCGTCCAGCACGTAGAGCTGCGTGTTCCAGACGGGGAAGCCGATCGGCACGGGGCGGGAGGTGTCGTCGGGCGCGGCGGGCCAGAAGCTGACATCCACTGCCGCCTCGGTCGGGCCGTAGAGGTTGTGTAGCTCGGCCGTGCAGGTGGCGTGGAAGCGGTCGCGCAGCTCGGGCGTCAGCTCCTCGCCGCTGCAGAAGACGCGGGCGAGATTGAGGCCCCGCGCGGCGGGCTCCGCCAGGAAGGCAGCCAGCATCGAGGGCACGAAATGCGCCGTGGTGATGCGCTGGCGGCGCAGGATGGCGGCCAGCGCCACCGGGTCCCGGTGCGCGCCGGGAGGTGCCAGCACCAGGGTGGCGCCGGCGATCAGCGGCAGGAACAGTTCCCAGACGGAGACGTCGAAGGTGATCGGCGTCTTCTGCAGAATGCGGTCGGCGGCAGTGAAGCCGTAGTGCTGCCGCATCCATTCCAGCCGGTTGAGGATGGCGCGGTGCTCGACGACGACACCCTTCGGCTCGCCGGTCGAACCGGAGGTGTAGAGCACATAGGCCGCATCGCCGGGGGCGGGGCCTTCCGTTGGGGCCGCGCCTTCGGCCGGCCATTGCGCAGGCGGCAGCAGCGGTGCCTCGCCGGGCAGCGTGGCCTCCGCCAGCAGCGCGACTGGCCGGGCACCTGTCAGGATGCGGGCGATGCGCTCCGGCGGGTGCGTGAGGTCCAGGGGCAGATAGGCTGCGCCGCTTCGCAACACGGCGAGCAGCCCCACCATCAGCTCGAAGGACCGCTCCAGGGCGACCGCGACGACGCGCCCTGGCCCTGCGCCTCGTGCGCGCAAGGCTCCGGCCAGGGCGCCGCTGCGTGCGTCCAGCTCCGCGTAGCTCATGACGGCATCGCCGAGGACCAGCGCCGGGGCGGCGGGGGTCTCCCGCATGCGCCGGGCGACCAGCGCCCAGAAGGTCGTGTCGGGCAGAGGGTGGTCGGTGGCGTTGAGCCCGCGCAGCAGCCAGTCGGCTTCCGGCGGCGTGGCGGTCGGCACCTCGGCAAGGCGGGAAGCCGTCAGGGCGGCGGCGATGAAATGGGCCAGCCGCATGGCATGGGCGCGGGCGGCGGCTCCGGAATAGAGATTGGGGTTGGCCTCCACTTCCAGGCGCAGGTCGGCACCCGTGGGCGTGGCCCGGAAGTTGAAGTTGATGTCGTCCACTGGCCCCGTGCCCAGCACATGCTGCGTCACCTGAAGGCCGGGGAAGGCGGGAAGGCCGCCGAAGGGCAGCAGGTTCACCAATGGGCCGAAGAGCCGCCGGTTCCCACCCAGCCGGCCGAGGTCGCGCCGCAACTGCTCGCCGCGGTACCGCCCGTGGCGCCGCGCCTTCGCCAGCGGCTGCGCCATCCCCCGCAACATTTCCTCCAAAGGCAGATCCTCATCCGGCCGCAGCCGCACCGGCAGCACGTTCATCAGCGTGCAGGGCACGCGCGCGGCAGGATTGCCAAGCCGGCCCATGAAGGCGAGGCCAACCACCGCCTCGGCGGCACCGGTATGGCGCCGCACATAGGAGGCCGTCAGCGCCGCCAGCGCGTCAGGCCAGGACAGACCGAGATGGCTCAGGGTCGCAGCGACGCTGTCCGGCAGCGCCACGAAGCAGCGATGCGCCCAGCGTGCGGAGGTGGGCGGCCCAGGCGCCATGCCCACCACCTCCGGATTGTCGGCAAAGGCCTCCTGCCAATGGGCCGCATCCGCCGCGCGGCGGGAGCCGTCGCGATAGGCGGCATCCTCGGCCAGCGCCACGGCAAAGGGAGGCAGCGGCGGCCCAGGCCGGCCCTGGCCGATGCGCACCGCGTAAAGCTCGGCCACGCGGCGCAGCGTCAGGTCGGTGCCGAAGGCGTCCAGCGCCAGGTGGTGTGCCCGCTGATACCAGAGGTGCCGCTCCGGCCCGAGCCGGTACAGGACCTCCCGTGCCATGGCCTGCCGCGCCGGATCGACGGGGCTCTCCATGTCCTGCGCCATGGCGGAGAGGGCGGCGGCTTCCGGATCGTCCTCGCCGGAGAGGTCCACCACCTCAAGCCAGGGCCGGCGCGCTTCCTCGACCCACTGCACCGGCCCATGTCGCCCGGCCTCGATCCGCAGCGCCAGCGCATCGGCCTCCGCCACCATGCCGTTCACCGCCGCGCGGAAGGCCCCGGCATCCAGCGGGCCGCGCAGGTCAAGATAATGGCCGGTGTTGAAGAGCGGGTTCGCCGGGTCCAGTGCCTGCGCGTACCAGAGGCCGGATTGTGCCTCGGTGAGCGGCTGCGGCGCGGCGGCCGCCGGCATGGCAAGCAGGCGCGGCATGCGACTCAGCCAGCCTGCCGCTGCCGGCGGTCCACGATGGCCCACCAGGCGTCCAGCGTCAGCCTTTCCGCGAATTCGGCAAAATCGAGCCGCAATCCGGTGTCGCTCCAGCGCACCAGCAGGTTCATGGCACGAAGGGAGTCGAGGCCGAGGTCGATCAGGTCGTCCTCGCCGCCGATCTCCTCCGGGGCCAGATGGATGATGGCGGCAATGTCGGCGCGCAGGCTTTCGCGGGTCAGCATCACAGGGCGGCCAGAAGCTCGTCGGTGGTCATGGGCACGGCGCAGGTGCCGGCGACATAGGCGATCGCCGTACGGTGCTTGTCCTCCGAGAAATCGGCGGTCGCATCGGCGACGAAGAAGGGCTCGATGTCGCGCATGAAGGCCTCGGCGGCTGTCAGCGTGCAGCCGATATGCGCGTAGATGCCGGTGACAATCAGCTGATCACGGCTGCGCACACGCATCAGCGTCTCCAGGTTGCTGCGCTGAAACGCGCTGTAGCGATGCTTGGTCAGCACGAAGTCGCCGGAGGCCGGTTGCAGCTCCGCCAGTATAGGCTGGTGCTCCGGCGCATCCGTCATGCCCGGCCCCCAGAGATCGGCCTGCAATCCGCGGTCGCGCCTATCCTGGTTGCCCCTTTGCGCGGTGTAGAAAACGGGAATGCCGTTTGCCCGCGCATGCGCGATCAGCCGCGCGATGTTCGCCACAACCGGCGCCAGGGGCGAGGCCTCCCGCGCGAAAGGGCGGCAGAAATACTGCTGCATGTCGTGCACCAGCAGCGCCACGCGGTCGCGCTCCGGCCGCCATGGCGCACGCGGCACCGGCAGGTCCTCGGCACGCGGCAGGGGGTAGCTGGGAATGGTGGGAAGGCCCTTGGTAGCAGTCACGCAATCCGTCCTTGAGGGGAACACAGGCGCAGGGTCGGCGTTCTCAACCCTGCTTTTCCAGGAAGGCAGCGCGTAGCCGCGCCCGCAGCTCCTTCCGGCTGACCTTGCCAGCCGCCGTCGTGGCGAAGGCCTCGGTGAAGACGATCTGATCCGGCACCTTGAACTCGGCGATTCCGCGCTGGCGTATCCAGAGCTTCAGCGCCGCCGGTTTCGGCTTCTCGCCGTTCGGGATGATGAAGGCGCAGCTCCGCTCGCCCAGATACTCGTCGGGAATGGAGACGATGGCGGCGTCGAAGACCTGCGGATGCGCCAGCAGGTGGTCCTCGACCTCCTCGGCCGAGATCTTCTCGCCCGCGCGGTTGATGTGGTCGCCCGCGCGGCCCTGCACCTCCAGATAGCCGCCGGGAAGCCGCCGCACGATGTCGCCCGTTCGGTAGAAGCCGTCTTCGGTGAAGGAGCGCGCATTGGCGGCGTCGTCATTGTGGTAGCGGCGGATGGTATAGGGGCCGCGCGCCAGCAGATAGCCCGGCTCGCCCTCCGGCACAGGGTTACCGAGGTCGTCCACCACCAGCACCTCATCATCCGGGCTGATGGGACGGCCCTGGGTGGTGGTGATGATCTCCTCGGGGTCGTCGAGGCGGGTGTAGTTCACCAGCCCCTCCGCCATGCCAAAGACCTGTTGCAGCGTGCAGCCCAGCGTCGGCCGCACGCGCCGCGCCACCTCGGGCGTGAACTTCGCGCCGCCCACCAGCAGGACTTCCAGGCTGGAGAGGTCGTGCGATGTCTTCGGCGCCGCCTGCATCCAGAGCAGCGCCAGCGGCGGTACGAGCCCGGTGATCGTCACCCGCTCCCGCTCGATCAGCGGGAAGGCGGCGTCAGGGCTGGGAGATGGGCTGAGCACCACCGTCGCGCCGGCATAGAGCGCGCCGATATGCCCGGGCGAGGACATCGGAAAGTTGTGCGCCGCCGGCAGCGCGACGAGGAAGACGCTTCGCTCCGTGACGTTGCAGATCGCGTTGCTGGCCCAGCAACTGTAGAGGTAGTCGTCATGCGTGCGCGGGATCAGCTTCGAAAGTCCTGTGCTTCCGCCCGAGATCTGCAGGAACGCTACATCCGAGGACGGTACGTCGGACGGCAGAGCGATGTCCGGATCGCGCTCCGTCGGAAGCACATGGAACTCGGCGGGATCGCCAGCGGCAACGAAGACGTGCCGCACCGCCGGCACCTCCGTCTGCAAGGCGCGCGCCAGCGTGCGATAGTCGAAGTTGTCGCCACGCTCGGCGATGACATAGCCCGTCGCCTCGGCGCGCCGCGCGAAATGCGCGATCTCGGTGATGCGGTGCGCCGGCAGGGCATAGACCGGGATCATCCCGGCGCGGAACAGGCCAAAGACGCAGGAGAAGAACTCGGCGACATTGCCGAGCTGCACCACCACCCGGTCGCCGGGCCTCAGCCCGGCGCGCAGGTAGCCGACGGCCGCCGCCTCGGCGCGCGCCCAGAGCGTGGCATAGGTCCAGCGCCGCCCACCGTCCACGATGGCAACCGCCTGGGGGCGCTGCTCCGCCCGCTGGCGCAGGAAGGACGAGAAGGTCTCGCCGCGCCAATAGCCCTTTTCACGGTAGCGCCGGGCGAAATCCTCGGGCCAGCGTTGCTGCAGGGGAATCATGCGCACCGTTCCTCCGCCTCGACGCCGAGGGCGCGCAGGAAAGCCCTGAACTTGGCGGCGGTCTCGGCCGTCTCCGCCGCGGGGTCGCTGCCTGGCACGATGCCGGCACCCGCATAGAGCCGCGCCTGCCGCCCCGCGATCTCCGCGCAGCGGATGGAGACATGCCACTCACCGTCCCCGCGCCCGTCGCACCAGCCGACAGCGCCGGCGTAGAACCCGCGGTCGTAAGGCTCCAGTTGGCTGATCAGCCGCGCCGAGGCTTCGCGGGGCAAGCCACAGACGGCGGGCGTCGGGTGCAGCGCCGCCGCCAGTGCGGCGGAGGAAATGTCGGCGTCCTTCAGTTCGCCGGCAATGCGGGTGCCGAGATGCCACAGGGTGGCAGTAGTGGTGAGCCGGGTACCTTCCGGCGCCGAAAGGGTGCGGCAGTAGGGCGCCAGCGTGTCGAGCACGAACTCGGCCACGAGCGCATGCTCGCGCCGGTCCTTGTCTGACCGCTCCAGCGCGGTGGCGGCGGCGCAGTCGGCTGCGGTATCGGCCTGGCGGCGGGCGGAGCCGGCCAGCGGATGGGACAGGATGGCCCGGCCTTTCTTGGCGATCAGCAGTTCCGGCGTCGCTCCGGCCAGGAAGCGGGGTGCTCCTTCCGGTGCGGGAAGCGGCACCAGGAAGGCGGTCACACTGGAATCCGCCGCAAGGCGGTGCAGCAGTCCCGGCAGGTCGATTGGGCGGTCCGCCTCGGCCAGCAGGCTGCGCGACAGCACCACCTTCTGCAGGTTGCCCTTCGCCATTTCACCCAGCGCGGCGGCCACCGCCTGCGCGAAGGCCTCCGGCACGGGGTCCGGCCGAAGGGTCCAGCGTGGTGACGGCAGGAGCGGGGCCGCCGCCGGTGTCGTTGACGAGACCTGCCGCGCCTGCACCAGGTGGTCCTCGGCCGCGCGTTCGAAGGGGAGCGCCCCCGCGAGCACCATATCCGCGCCGGCGCCGCGGAAGAAGGCGGCCACGCGCTCAGCCAGCGTCGCCGCCGGCCCAGGCGGCAGAGCGCGCGCCATGCCGTGGCCAACGAGTTTCTGCCGGCCGGAAAGGAAGGCGAAGAGCGGCGGCGCGGCCGATGCGCCGGTCGTGTCTCCCCGCGTCGCTTCCGCCATGGCCATGCAGCTTTCGAGCATCACGCGCCCCCTCCGGCTCAGGCGCGGATGATGCTGATGGTGTCGCCGTCCGGGTCATCCACGGGGGGCGCGTTGCGGCCGCCGGTCTGCGCCTTGTTGGTCACGTAGGCGAGCCCGCTGCGGGGGTCGAAGGCGACGGTGTTGGGATGCGTGCCGGTCTCCAGCGTGGCCAGCAGGCTCATCCCGCCGCTGTCGAACAGGTTGACGGCGCCGGCGCGGCGGCAGGCCACGTAGAGCAGCCCGTTCGCCGGGTTGAGCGCAACGCCCAGGGGACCTTCCCCCGTCGCCAGGCTCTTCACCTGTTCGCCAGTCCCGGCTTCCAGCACCGCCACCGTGTTGCTCTTCTGGTTGGCGACGAAGAGCCGCTGGCCCGCCGGATCGTAGGCGGCGTTGATCGGGCTCTCGCCGCCCGAGGAGAAGCGGCGCAGCGCCCTGTTGTCTGCGAGCCCGATCTCGACGATCTCATTGGAGGTCAGCGAGGTCGCGAAGAGGCGGTTGCCGGCCGTGTCCAGCGCCAGGCCGGTGATGCCACTCTCGGCAATCCCTTCGGTGATGGTGGCGGCCAGGGCGTTGCGGGCGCCATCGATCACCCAGACGGCGCTGGGCTTTCCGCGCGCGCCGAAATTGCTGACATAGACGCGGTTCGCGGCCTCATCCACCAGCACCTGGCGCGGATGCCCGCCCTCTCCGGCGGAGATGGTGGCCACCACCTTGCCCGCCCTCAGGTCAATGGCGGAGACGGTGCCGGAGCGCGTGTTGGAGGTGTAGAGCAGGCCAGTGGCGTCGTTCAGCCCCAGGCCGAAGGCAGGCTCCTCGCCCAGCTCGATCTGGCTTCGCACTTCCAGGCTCTGCGGATCGAGCCCGAGGATGCGCGCGGCCTTGCCGCCGCGCGGCCCCGTGGCCGCGACATGCACCAGGCCGGTGGTGCGGCTGACCACCAGCTCGTACAGGCCAGGATAAACCTTGGCGGTGCGCAGCACCGCCGGAGCGGCGCCGCTTCCAGGCGCCGTGGCGGCGGCCGCGCCCTGGGCGAGGCCGAAGCTCCGACCTGCGGCCAGCGTGGCAGCGAAGAGGCCGAGGGCGCGGCGGCGCGAAAGGCGGAGATCGGGATGCGAGCCGTTCGGCCCGGCCGGATTACCTTGCATGGGAACTCCTCGCTGAGACGGAGAAGGAAGCGGGGGTGCTGAAGGGCTCACCAGTGGCCCCCGCCGCGCGGCGCAGCGCAGCAGCAGGCGCCCCTTGCGGAGATGGGGCGGGGCTGGACCATCACCCTCCGCGCCTCTTGTCGGAGCGGATTGGGGGGAAGAAAGAGCAGAGGGATCATGGCCGTAACTTATGCGAATGCAAATCGCTCGCAACCAAACTGACTTCACCGGCCAGGGTTGTCAATCCTCCAGGGCAGCGCGGGTGCGCCTGCGGTGCTCGCGGCGTGTAGAGGCCAGTCGGTTCAAGGACATGGCAGCCTCGTCCACGCGCCTATCCACAGCCCTATCCCCGGAAACTGGGGATAAGCCGCATGGGATTGTGTTTTTGTTCTGTTCCCGAGGGGCGGATGCGGGGCCGAGTAATCCCCATAATCCTCCGCAATCCCCGCTTTGCCTCGGTGGCGCCCCGCGGTGCGGGACGACACACTCCGCTGCGGATCAGGAGGGCGCGAGATGGACGACTATCAAACCGGCATCCGGATCACGCTGCAGGGCGTGGACGATGCCGCCGTCGAGATGGCGGCCGATGAGCTCAAGCAGCGGCTGGGGCCGCGCTTCGCCGTGACGGCGCGACGGCGGCGGCAGGGCCAGTCGGGGATCAGCATCACCGCGACGATGCTGATGACATCCGCCTCCAACGTGGATGCGGCTGCCTCCGACCTGCTGGACCGCCTCTACGCCGGCCGTGCGCAGGCGGAGGGAAGCAGGGCCGGCGGATGATGCCCCGCCTTCGGGCGGGGCCGAAAGCATGTCCCACACGGGACGGAGGCGCGGCGCGCCTCCGCCGCGTTGGTCAGGCGGCTGGCCGCGCGATGCCGCCCTGCGCCGGAGCACCTCCGTAGAGGCCGGCTTCCTGGGCGCGCGCGATCTCCTCGTTGAAGCCCATCAGGCGGAAATCGGTCATCCGCATCGGGTAGAGAATCCCGTCCAGATGATCGTTCTCGTGCTGCACGACGCCGGCATGGAAGCCGCTGACCTCGGCGCTGACCGTGCGCCCGTCGCAGTCGACGCCGGTGTAGCGCAGGCGCTTGTAGCGCGGCACGGCGGCGCGCAGGCCGGGGATCGAGAGGCAGCCTTCCCAGCGCAGGTGCTTCTCCTCGCCCAGCGGCTCGATCACCGGATTGATCAGCACCGTGTTGCCGACCACGGTGTCATCGGGCGCCCCGCTGGCGCGGGTCGGCAGCACCCGGAAGACAAAGAGGCGCAGCGGCACATGCACCTGCGGCGCGGCGAGGCCGGCCCCGGGTGCGTCCTCCATGGTCTCGAACATGTCGCGCACCAGGCGCCGGATTTCCGGCGCGCCGGGATCCTCCACCGGCCGGCACTTCTCCAGCAGCACGGGGTGGCCCATGCGGGCAATCTTCAGAATGGCCATGGCAGGATCATCTCACGTCGGAAGGCGGGGGCGCACCGTGCAGTGCGCAAGGCTGCATGATCGACCCGGCTGCCGCGGGCGGCAAGGGGAGGGGCAGCCGCCGCGCCGCCCGCCATGAGGCTGGAATTACTGTGTCGCCACGAAAAGGGGCGGTGGGACCTCACCACCGCCCCTTTTCGCCTCATGCGGCCGGCTGCGGCGTGGCCCGCCACCACTGCCGGATGATCGGCAGCAGCAGCGTGATGGCCGCCACCCCCAGCAGCACCACGGTGATCGGGCGCGTCCAGAGAAAATCGTAGCTGCCGTTGGAGAGCGAGAGTGCGCGGCGGAAGCTGGATTCCGCCATCGGTCCCATGATCAGCGCCAGCACCACCGGCGAAGCGGGGAAGTCCCAGCGCTGCATGAAATAGCCGATCACGCCGGCCGCCAGCATGATGCCGATGTCGAAGACGCTGTTGTTGATGGCGTAGGTGCCGACGATGCAGAGCAGCAGGATCAGCGGCGTCAGCACCGACTTCGGCATGGTGAGCACACGGCCGATGAAGCGCATGGAGCCAAGCCCGACCACCAGCAGCATCAGGTAGCAGAACAGCATGCCGGCGAAGAGCGTGAAGACCAGGTCGCTGTGGTCCTTGAACAGCAGCGGACCAGGCTGCAGGCCCTGCAGCGTCAGCGCGCCCATCATGACGGCGGTCACGGCGTCTCCGGGAATGCCCAGCGTCATCATGGTCAGCAGCGCGCCGCCGGTGCAGGCATTGGCGCCGGACTCGCAGGCAGAGACGCCGGCCAGCTCGCCTTTGCCGAAATTCCCGGGATTACGGCTGAAGCGCCGCGCCTCGTTGTAGGCGACGTAGGCCGCGATGTCCGATCCCGCGCCCGGTACCGCGCCAATGAAGGCGCCAAGTCCGCTGGAACGCAGCAGCGTGCCGATCAGGCCGCGGAACTCCGCCCAGGTCGGGATCAGTCGGCCGAGCTGCGCCGCCGTGCCGGTGCGCAGTTCGGAGCCTTCCATGGCCTTGAAGGCTTCGGAAGCGGCGAAGAGGCCGATCATCACAGGGATGAAGGGCACGTTGAACAGCTCGGTATATCCGCCGGTGAAGCGCGGGAAGCCGCCCATCGGATCAAGGCCGACACTGGCCACCAGCAGGCCGAGAAAGCCCGCGATGAGGCCCTTCACCAGCGAGCCGGAGGAGATGCTGGCGATGATGGAGAGGCCGAACATCGCCAGCGCGAAGGTCTCCGAGGCGCTGAACTCAAGCGCGAACCCGGCCAGCACCGGCCCCAGGAAGATCAGCACGAGCACGCTGAGCGTGCCGCCGATGAAGGAGGAGATCGTGGCGACGCCCAGCGCCACGCCCGCCTTGCCCTGCTGCGTCAGCGCGAAGCCGTCGAGCGCCGTGGCCGCGGCGGCGGGCGTGCCGGGAATCTTCAGCAGGATCGCGGTGATCGAGCCGCCGTAGACACCGCCGAAGAAGACGCCGGAGATCATCAGCAGGCCGGAGACGGCGTCCATGCCAAAGGTGAAGGGCAGCAGGATGGCCACGCCCATCGTGGCGGTGAGGCCCGGCAGCGCGCCGATGACGATGCCGACAGCGACGCCGATGATGGAAAGCAGGATGGCCGTGGGGTGGGAGGCCAGCGTCTGCATGCCTCCCAGCAGCAGCTGCAGGTTTTCCATGGGAGTATTCCGGAAGATGTTCGCGGGGGAGGCGGGCTATTCGAACAGGCTGCCGAGCGGCAGCGGCACGTTCAGGCCGTAGTCGAACAGGAGGTAGATGACGGTGGTGGTGGCCAGCGCGATCACGGGGTTCCAGATGAGGCTGCGCTGCCCCATCAGTGCCATCAGCGCCACCAGCAGCACGAAGGCGCTCGGGAAATAGCCGACATAGCCGATGGCCAGCAGGTTCCCGAGCATCAGCAGCATGCCGAGCGCGACACGGCCGTAATGCGGCTTCTCCGCGGGCGGCGCCGCGGCGACGAGCGGCTTTACCAGTGTCTGCGCCAGCAGGATAGCCGAGAGCACGAGCAATGTGACGGCGTAGAGGATCGGGAAGCGCGCGGCGCCGACGTCGTTGCCGCCCGGCGGCGGCGCAGGGAAGTCCCAGGCGGTGACGATGGCGGCGGTGGAGATAACGCACAGCAGCGCCACGATGATGAGGTGCGCGAGGCGGTCGGTACGGGTCTGGCCGGCGGCGGCCGGCGCCTGCCCGGCGGGAAGGCTGCTCATGGGGAACTCTCCTGGGGATGCCGCCCGTGCCACCGGCGGGCCGGTGCAACGGGCGGCATCACTGCTTTCAGCGCGCGAGGCCGATGCGCTTCATCAGCACGGCGAAGGTGTCGCTCTGCGCCTTCACCTGCTCGGCGAACTGCGGCCCGTCGAGATAGGCCCAGTTCAGGTTCATCTTCTTCAGCGTCTCCTTGAAGCCCGGCTCGTTCGCCGTCTCGCGCGAGGCGGTGCGCAGGATCTGCACCACGTCGTCCGGCGTGCGCTTCTGGGCGAAGATGCCGCGCCAGGTGCCGACGGTGATGTCCACGCCGCTCTCCTTGAAGGTCGGCACCTCGGGGAAGGCGGTGAGCCGCTCATCGGCCATGACGCCGAGGATGCGAAGCTGCCCGGCCGCCACCTGCGCGCTGACCTCGGCGGGGCTCACCCCCACGGCCTCGATATGGCCGCCGAGCAGGGCGGTCACGGCCGGCGCCGCGCCGTCATAGGGGATGCTGTTGAACTTGACGCCGGTCTTGTCGGCGAGCGCCTCGGTCGCGAGGTGCCAGATGCCGCCCGTGCCGGAATTGCCCACGCGCACCTTGCCCGGATTGGCCTTCGCGTAGTCCAGGTATTCCTGCAGCGTCTTCCAGGGCGCGTCGACCTTGACGGTGACGGCGCTCGGATCGGCATTCAGCCGCGCGACCGGCAGGAAGTCGTCCGCCTTGAAGCTGACCAGGCCCATATGCGGCAGCATGGTCAGCTCGACCGTGCCGAGGCCGAGCTTGTAGCCGTCTGGCCGCGCCGCCATGATTTCCGAAAGTCCCACCGCGCCGGCGCCGCCGGTGCGGTTCACCACGCCGATGGCCTTGTCCAGATGCGGCTTGGCCGCATCGGCGAAGGCGCGGGCCACGAGGTCGGTGCCGCCGCCGGCGGCGAAGGGCACGATCAGCTCGATCGGCCGGCGCGGATAGGCCGTGGCGGCCTGCGCGCGGGTCCCGAACAGCGTCGCGGCGCCGAGGCCGGCCATCAGGTGCAGGCGGTTACGGTAGGTCAGCATCAACAACATGTCCTCTGGGTGTCGCGCCTCGCTGTCGGAGGCGGCGAAAGGAAGGCCCCGCCGCGCGCGGCTACGCCGGCCGGGGCAGGTTGTGCGGAGTGGCTCAGGCCGGGTGCAATGCCCGCCAGGCCTCGGTGAAACGCCGCGCAGCGGCCGCGACGTCCGCCACGGTCATGCCCGGCTTGTACAGTGCCGAGCCGAGACCGAATCCGGCGGCGCCTGCTTCCAGGAAGGGCGCCATGGTGGTGGGCGTGATGCCGCCCACCGGCAGCAGCCGCGTGCCCTTGGGCAGCACCGCGCGCATCGCCTTCACCACCGGCGGCCCGACCATCTCGGCGGGGAAGATTTTCAGCGCCGCAGCCCCAGCGGCCAGTGCCGCGAAGGCCTCGGTCGGCGTGGCGATGCCCGGCGTGCAGAGCAGGCCCGCCTTGGCCGCCGCCGAGATCACCACGGTGTCGGCATGCGGCATCACCACCAGTTCGGCGCCCAGATCAGCCAGCCGGCCGACATCCGCCGCCTGCAGCACCGTGCCGGCGCCGACCAGCGCATCCTGCGGCAGCAGTCGCCGGATGGCGGCGATGCTGTCGAAAGGCTGCGGCGAGTTCAGCGGCACTTCGATCAGGCGGAAGCCGGCCTCGTAGAGGCTCGTGGCGATCGGCGCCGCCTCCTCGGGCCGCAGCCCGCGCAGGATGGCGACCAGCGGCAGTTGCGCGAAGGCGGCGTCGAGCCGGGCCTGCAAGGGGAAAGGGGTCATGGCAGCGTCTCCTGCGCGCCGGACGCCGATGGCGCGACCAGCCCGGCGGCAATGGCGAAGTGGAACAGGCCGGCGGGCGCGGTGTTGCCGAGCTGCACCGCCGGCGGCGAGCCGCATTGCCGCAGCACCTCACCGTATCGGCGGCAGAGCGTATCCTCGCCGATCAGCGCCAGCGGCGTATCATCCAGGGCCGCCCGTCGGGTGCCGGAGGCGACCTCATGCCCGATCAGCAGGGCGGAGAGGAAATCCTTAAGCGCTGTGCCGGGGAGTTCGCCCGTCAGGCCCAGAGTGCGCGCCGCGAAGATGTGGTGCGCCAGGTCGCCCGGCAGGCTCTCCCGTGCCATCGCCACGCCGCGCGCGAAGGCAGCCTCGGCCACTTCCGGTGCGGCCGCCTCATCGGTCATCAGCCGGCCCAGCAGGGAGTGGCGGCAGAGCACGGCGAACAGCTCGCCGGTCATGTAGGTGGCGAAGCGGGTGATCCGCCCATCCTCCACCTCCACCCATTTGGAATGGGTGCCGGGCATCACCAGCAGGCTGCGCGTGGCCAGTTCGGGATGGGCGAGCAGCGCGCCGGCGATCTGGATCTCCTCGCCTCGCATCACGTCCGGCGCCGCGCCCGGCGCGCGGCAGACCAGCCCCGGGGCAATCAGGATGCGCGCGCCGCGCCCCGTGCCGACCTCCACCGCTCCCGCCGCCAGCCGCCGGGCATCGGCGGGGCAATCGGCATAGGCGGCCTCGCGCCAGCCCTGGGCGCTGCCCACCATGCCACCGGCCACCACCGGCAGGCCGGGGAAGCGATCCAGCCACGCGCCGCACATCGCGTCGAAGGCGGCCTCGAAGCCGGGCAGGCCGGGCTCGGGCAGGTTGACGATGCCATGCCCACTGCCGCGCTGCTCCAGCACGGCGCCGGTCTCGTCCATCAGGAAGCCGCGCAGGCTGGAGGTGCCCCAGTCCAGCGCGATAAGGGCGGGGGAGCCGCTCATCCCGTCCAACCCAGTTCGCGTGCGACGGCCTCGGCCGTGGCGCGCACCAGCGGCGCCACCTCCTCCAGCCGTTCCTCCGGCATAAAGGGCGCCGCGCTGGCCACGCTGATGGCGGCAACGACCCGGCCGCCGCGGTCATGCACCGGAGCGCCGGCGCAACGGATACCCACCTCGTTCTCCTCCAGATCGAACACCACGCCGCGCGCGCGATAGGCCCGCATCCGTTCCGCATAAGGCTCCCAGGGGAGAGCGGGCGGGCGGTCCGGGCTGCGGGCGTTCAGCGCCAGGGCGGCCTCGTGCAGTTCCCGCCAGCGCGGCTCCGGCAGGCCGAGCATCAGCGCCTTGCCGATGCCGGTGGTGGCAAGCGGCATGCGCTGGCCGACGCGGGACCGCATCTCGAAGCCACGCGTGCCGGAAATCTTCAGCAGGTAGACCACCTCGCTCCCGTCCGCGATGCCCAGATGGACGGTGTCCCCGGTCTGGCGCGAAAGGGCCTCGCAATGCGGCTGCGCCATGGCGACGAGCGGCCGCTGCTCCAAGGCGCGCTGGCCGAGATAGATCGGCATCGGGCCGAGCAGATAGCCCTTGTGCGGCAGGTGATGCAGGTACTTGGCCGCCACCAGGCTGCTGAGGATGCGGTGCGTGGTGCTGCGCGGCGTGCCCAGCCGCTCGGCGATGCCCTGGACGTCATGCGTGCCGGCGGCGACGCATTCCAGCACCTTGAGGCCCCGCAGCAAGGTCTGCGTGCCGGCGGCGGAGGTGGCGCCTGCCCCCCCTTCGGCCGGATCGCCGAATGCGCTCCGGGCTTCTATTGACATGGTTCCCTGCTCGCGGTCGGAAGTGGCGCGCATCCTGGGGGGCAGGAAGTCTTGTGTCAAATAGAGGAGTTGTGTTCCAAATAGTGGGAGTTCGCTCATCCCGCCGGGTATGTTTCGGCCGCTGCCTGCTCATGGCGCGGCTGCAGCGGCCGATGATGGGAGGTGGGCTCGATTTCTAGATGGCTGTCGCGAGCGCGCCGGCCACCGCCGTCAGTACCACCACGAGCCAAGCCGGTAGCTTCCACAGCACCAGCGCTGCGAAGGCGGCGAGGGCGATCGCGAAGTCGGCGGGCGCATGTACGGTGGAGGTCCAGATCGGGTCGAACAGCGCCGCCAGCAGGATACCCACGACTGCGGCGTTGACGCCTCGCAGCGCGGCCTGGGCGGCCGGGCGCCGGCGGAAGCCGTCCCAGAAGGGCAGCATGCCGTAGATCAGCAGCAGGCCGGGCAGGAAGATCCCGACCAGCGCGATGGCCCCTCCCAGCGCGCCGTTCGGCCAGAACCCCTGCGCCGCACCCAGGAAGGCCGCGAAGGTGAAGAGCGGTCCCGGCACCGCCTGCGCCACGCCATAGCCGGCGAGGAAGGCGTCGGCCGTGATCCAGCCGCTCGGCACGAAGGCGCGCTCCAGCAGCGGCAGCACCACATGCCCCCCGCCGAACACCAGCGAACCGGCGCGATAGCTGGCTTCAGCCAGCGCCAGGGCATGTGAGCCGGTCGCCGCCGCCACGGGCCCGAGGCCGAACAGCAGCAGCGCGAACAGCACCAGCGCGGTGATGCCCGTGGCCGGCGTGACATGGAAGCCGAGCCGCGCGTCACCGGCCGGCGCACCGCCGCGACACAGCGCCAGGCCGGCGGCCGCGCCCGCGAGGATCACCACGATCTGGATCAGGGCCAAGGGGAGCAGCAGCAGCGCCATCGACGCCAGTACGGCGATGGTGGCCCGTGTGCGATCCGGGCAGAGGCTCGCTGCCATGCCCCAGACCGCCTGGGCCACCACGGCCACCGCCACCAGCTTGAGGCCGTGAACGATGCCCCTGCCGGCGCCCGCCGTGGCCAGGTCCACCCCATGGGCCGCCAGCAGCATCACGAGAGCCGAGGGCAGGGTGAAGCCGATCCAGGCCGCGAGCCCGCCCGGCAGCCCACCCCGCAACACCCCTATGGCGAAACCCGTCTGGCTGCTGGCCGGTCCCGGCATGAACTGCGCGAGCGCGACGAGGTCCGCATAGGCGGCTTCGCTCATCCAATGGCGCCGGGTGACGAACTCGCTGCGGAAATAGCCGATATGCGCGATGGGTCCCCCGAAGGAGGTCAGGCCCAGGCGAAGGAAGATCAGCAGGATGCCGAGGAAGCCCTCCCGCGGCGGCGCGGTTCCGGCGGCGGTGCCGGGCGGCAGGGCAGGGGCGCTGGTCTCGTCCACGTCGGTTTCTTCCTCATCCGTTCCGCTCGCCGGAGCCATGCCGGCTTGTGCCGCCGCCACGGCCCTCCGTATGGCCGGGCAGCGCCACGAGGGCGACGAATGTGTGGCTGTCCTGTCCAGGGCCGGGCCTGCTCGATTTGCTGGCATCCGAACGGAAGGGATCATTCGCGGCGAGACAGGCGCCGTCAACCGATCCGTCTCCGGGCGAGGGGGCGTAACAACACTCGGAGCAAAGCTGTCGCGCCGCCATCGGGAGACGATCTGACGTAGCGGCGTAGGGTGTCCCGGCGCCTCAGACGGTCACGGGGACCTGCGCCAGGCCCTCGACGCCGAAGACCGCGCGATAATGCGCGATCTCCTCCGGTGTGCCGGTCGCCTTCGTATAGTTGTCGCTCAGCTTCACCGCCGGATGCCCCTCCACCTCCGTGACCTTGCAGACCAGGCTGATCGGCATGAACTCGGGCACATCGAAGGGCGCGCAGCCGGCGAAGTCGTTGGTCAGGTTGGTGCCGATGCCTGCGCTGATCCGGCACCGCGGTTCATGGCGCCATTTCGCCGGGTCCTGGAAATCGGCTGCGGAACGGAAGTCGGCGGGCGTGTGACCGGGCTGGATCTGCCCCCCGAAGCAGGCATGGAGGCCAAGGATCAGGCTGACATCGAGCGCGTCCGAGGGAACCAGGAGTTTCTTCCGCGCATCCCGCCCGTGGGCAGCGAAGAAAGCCAGCGCCTCCTCGCCGCCCAGATAGGGGTCCTTGCTGTCGAGCCGCACGCCGGTCCAGTCCGCGGCCCAGTCCGGCGCGTCCCGGAAGAACTGCGTGGAACCGTAGGTGTCGGGCAGCATGACCTGCATGGCCTTGCCGTACATCTCCTGCCACAGGCGCAGCACCTCGTATTGCGCGTCCTTCAGCCCGGTCGTGCCGAGGCGGCCCAGGCGGGCCAGCGCGGTCAGCACCATCGGCAGCTCATGCGCATTGGTGCCGATCGCCTCCAGGTTGTGCTTGTAGGCGAGATAAGTATTCGAAGTGCCGGTGAAGCTCTGAGGCAGTTTCCCGGCGAGGAGCTGGATGACGTATTCCTGCCAAAGGAAGGAGTGCCGACGCCGGGTACCGAAATCGGCAAACTTCAGGCCGGGAACGTCCGTAAGGCGCTCGACCTTCGACCAGAGCCTGGCCTTCACGCGCGAGAACAGGATATCGAGGTCCATCTCGTCCAGCCGGGCGTAGCCGTGCCGGGTGCGCAGCTCGGAGACGATGGCCAGCGCATAGATCTCCCAAAGCGTGACCTCTTCCCACGCGCCTTCGAATTCGAGCCGCAGTTGCCCGTCGTCGCGGAGCAGGCGGTAGGGCGGCAGCGAAAAGCTGGCGAGCCACTCGATGAAGCCGGGGGAGAAGATGTTGTGTTCCCCGTAGAAGGTATTGCCGGCGAGCCAGATCAGTTCCGATTTGGTGAAACGGAGCTGGCGGACGTGATCGAGCTGCCGCCGCAGTTCCGTTTCATCCACCACCTCCGCCAGGCGGACGCTCCGCGTGCGGTTGATCAGCGTGAAGCGGACGCGCGTGCCGGCGAAATGCTTCCGGATGAACTGGAGCATCGCGAGCTTGTACCAGTCCGTGTCCAGCAGGGACCGGACGATCGGGTCCAGCGTCCAGTTCCGGTCGTGTGCCCGCTTCGCGAGGTTATGGATCACGGCACTTTCTCCCGCGCCCGATCGTCTGCCTGGCTATTGCAGCGCCTGAGCGGCCCCCGGGTTGCCTCCTCCGGCGTTGCGCCTGTTCTGGGTCCTCGTCATGGCCTGCAATGGGCGTGATGCCCTATTGCCCCAGGACGACTTCCTGCACCTCGCTGCGTCGGGGCATGAACGCGAAGGGCGGCAAGCGGTCCTTCTCATGCCCCTGCGCCCGCCGGATCGTGGCGAGTTTGTGCAGCAGGAGCCGGATGTCCGGGTCCGACATGCTGTAGGCGGTGAACAGGATCGTGCGCGCCAGCGCATCCGCCCAGAGCTTGATGTCGAGTGGTGAGGTGGAGCCCAGGCGGTCGAAACAGTCACTCTCCGCGATCACCAGCGACTGGTCGTCCTCGAAGTCGCCATGGAACTTGACGATCTGGGTCACGCCGGCATTGGCGCGCGATGTCCCGTGTGTTCGTGATCTTCACGCAGGCCTGCCCCTGGAGGCGGAAGGCCGCCTCCAGATTCTAGCCGTAGTTCGTCGTGTAGATGATGGGGAAATCGAGGGGCGGGGATGGCCTTGTTGATGCGTGAGGCGCCGGCGAAGAGGGTGGCGCGCCGGTCACGGATCACTTCCACCAGCGCGTCGAGTTCTGAACGCGTGCTGCCGGACCGCCTCCCGAGCCTCATGACAGCCGTCGCGTGCCGGCAGGGTTCCGGAACGCGCGGCGGCGGCTCAGGAGGACTGCGCCGCCTGAGCCGTCCGCTGCGCGCGGCGGGAGGCATAGCCGCCGGACAGGGCCATCGCCACGGTGATCACCATGAAGACGACCGAGGCTCCGAAGACCCAGCGCGGCGCCCCATGGTCGAGGATCCAGCCGAACAGCACCGGCCCGGCCACGCCGCCGATGTTGAAGCCGGTGGAGACGATGCCGAAGACGCGCCCCGCCATGCCCGGCGGCGAGGCGGCCCGCACCATCATGTCGCGCGAGGGGGTGATCGCGCCAGAGAGGAAGCCCGCCACGCCCATGGTCAGGATCAGCAGCGCGTTCGGCATGTCCACCAGCGCGACCAGCAGGATCAGCAGGGCGGTGAGGCCGAAGGCCAGTCCGGTGACCTCGCCGTGCCGCCGCGTCCGGTCCGCCACCAGGCCACCCGCCAGAACGCCGAAGGCACTGGCCGCCAGGAAGGCCGTCAGCGCGGCATTCGCCGCTGTCATCTCGATGCCGTAGCCGCTGACGAAGGCCGCCACCGCGAAGTTCTGGATGCCGCCGTTCGACAGGCTCAGCAGCACATAGAAGACCGTGAGCGACAGGATGGCGGGGCTGAACACCGAGAGCGCCGCCGCGCCGCCGACAGCCTGCTTGCCGGCGCGCGCGCCCGACGCCGCGCCGGATGCCTTCCTCGCCGGCGCGCGGTCCAGCAGGAGCGGAAGCGCGGCCAGCGGACCGAGCGCGCCGGCCAGGATGAGGGCGGGCGCCAGCCCGGCCGTGGCGGCGACGGCCAGCATGATCGCCGGCGCGATGGCCCCGCCCAGGAAGCCCGCGAAGGTATGCACCGAAAAGGCGCGGCCGATGCGCGACTCGTCGATGCCCGCCGAAAGCAGCGCGTAGTCCGCTGGGTGGTAGACGCAGTTGGCCAGCCCGGCCAGTGCCGCGGCCACCAGCAGCCAAGCATAGGTGCCGACGAAGCTGAGCGAGATGAAGGCCAGTCCGCCGAGGCAGAGCCCCGCCACCAGCACCCGGCGATGCCCGATCCGGTCAGCCAGGAAGCCCATCGGGGCCTGGGTGAGTGCCGAAACGACGTTGAACACTGTCAGCGCCAGGCCAAGCTCGACGAAGCCGACCCCCATCCGCTCCCGCAGCAGCGGGAACAGTGGCGGCAGGACGAGGATGTGGAAGTGGCTGACGAGATGCGCGATCGAGACCAGGGTGAGCAGCCGGATCTCCTGACCCGTCCACCGCCGCTGCCGGGCGGGGGCCTCCTCGATGCCGGCCACGGCCGGCCCTTGCCCCTCTCGCAGGACGGAACTGTCCCCTCGAAGCACCGGCATGGCTGACGTTCTCCCCATTATCCCATGCATGCATGTGGGATGATGTCCCCGATGTCGAGACAGGGTCTGCGCAGGCCAGCCCTGCTGCGCGGCAACCCACGGGCGGCCCGCAGCCTTCCTTCGCCATCTGGACAAGGGGGCCATGCTGCCTGCTCCATCCCGGGG